>Ga0308165_1000329_pt1 | contig 98711 bp, 115 predicted proteins | sample PhyWR2_FD_201032 | JGI IMG/M metagenome (GOLD analysis project Ga0308165, IMG submission 201032) | Phyllosphere microbial communities from UC Gill Tract Community Farm, Albany, California, United States - DLSLW.R2 | ecosystem: Host-associated > Plants > Phyllosphere > Unclassified | place: USA... | reverse complement strand
TGCCCACAATTTTGCAACAAACACTTCACTAACCAGGAAAAAGTCTTAGTCACTCCAGACTTTCTCTCATCCCTTTTTCGTCACGCTTTCATACAGTCATCTCAAACGGAGAACGCCATGCACGCACTGTCTGCTGAAGAGATTACTCAACGCTATCGGGCGATACGCCCACGATTGCTGTTGTGCATGGCCATCGGGTACGCCGCGTTTTACCTGACGCGCAAGAGCGTGAATTACGTGTTACCCGCGCTGCAAATGGATTTGGGGCTGAGCAAAAGCGATATCGGGCTGATCGGTTCGCTGTTTTATCTGAGCTACGGGCTGTCGAAATTTGCCGCCGGTCTGTGGCACGACAGCCACGGGCAGCGGGCGTTTATGGGTATCGGCCTGCTGGCAACCGGCGTACTGAACGTGCTGTTTACGTTTAGCGATTCGTTCCCGTTGCTGCTGTTTATCTGGACGCTGAACGGTTTCTTTCAGGGATGGGGATGGCCGCCGTGCGCCCGATTGCTCACCCACTGGTATTCGCGCAACGAGCGCGGCTTCTGGTGGGGCTGCTGGAATACCTCCATCAATATTGGTGGCGCGATTATTCCATTGATATGTGCCTTTGCCGCCCATCTTTGGGGCTGGCAGGCAGCCATGCTGACACCGGGGATCATCAGCATTGTACTCGGCATTTGGCTGACCACGCAGCTGCGGGGGACACCGCAGGAAGAGGGTCTGCCGACGGTCGGGGAGTGGCGCAACGATCCGCTGGAGTTGCGCCAGGAACAGCATAGCCCGCCGATGGGGCTGTGGCAGATGTTACGCACGACGATGCTGCAAAACCCGATGATCTGGCTGCTCGGCGCGTCGTATGTGCTGGTGTATTTGATCCGTATTGCGCTGAACGACTGGGGCAATATCTGGCTGTCAGAAAGCCACGGCGTGAATCTGTTGAGCGCCAACGCCACGGTGATGCTGTTTGAAGTGGGCGGTTTACTGGGCGCGCTGTTCGCCGGATGGGGTTCGGACCTGCTGTTTAGCGGCCAGCGTGCGCCGATGATTTTGCTGTTCACGCTGGGGCTGATGGTTTCCGTCGCCGCGCTGTGGCTGGCACCGGTTCACCACTATGCCCTGCTGGCGATGTGCTTTTTTACCGTAGGATTTTTTGTGTTTGGCCCGCAGATGCTGATCGGCCTTGCCGCCGTTGAATGCGGGCACAAACAGGCGGCAGGCTCGATTACCGGTTTTCTCGGCGTCTTTGCCTATCTGGGGGCGGCGCTGGCGGGATGGCCGCTGTCGCTGGTTATCGAACATTACGGCTGGTCGGGAATGTTCAGTTTGCTCTCGATTGCCGCCGTACTGATGGGTTTATTGCTGATGCCGCTGCTGATGTCGGGCATCACCGCTTCTCGCAGTCACATAACGTCATAAAAAGGCTGAATAATGAAAACAACACTCCTCTCTACCCTCATTGCATCTGGGATCGCGCTGGCCACCTTAACGGGTGCCGCGCAGGCTAAAGGCCGTCTGGTGGTGTATTGCAGCGCCACCAACGAAATGTGTGAAACCGAAACCAAAGCCTTTGGCGATAAGTACGACGTCAAAACCTCGTTTATCCGCAACGGCTCCGGCAGTACGCTGGCGAAAGTCGATGCCGAGAAGAAAAACCCGCAAGCTGACGTCTGGTACGGCGGCACGCTGGACCCGCAATCACAGGCCGGTGAAATGGGCCTGTTGCAGCCGTATAAATCGAAAAATCTTGAGCAGATCATGGAGAACTTCCGCGATCCGGCCAAAGTAAAAGGCAACCTGTCTTCAGCGGTGTACGTCGGGATTTTAGGCTTTGGCGTCAACACCCAGCGCCTGAAAGAGAAAAACCTGCCGGTACCCAAATGCTGGAAAGATCTGACCAAGCCGGAATACAAAGGCGAGATCCAGATTGCCGATCCGCAAAGCTCTGGCACGGCGTATACCGCACTGGCGACCTTCGTGCAGCTGTGGGGCGAAGATCAGGCGTTCGATTACCTGAAACAGCTGAACAGCAACGTGTCGCAGTACACCAAATCCGGTATCGCTCCGGCGCGTAACGCCGCGCGCGGTGAAACCGCCATCGGGATTGGTTTCCTGCACGATTACTCGCTGGAAAAAGAACAAGGCGCGCCGCTGGAGCTGATTTCACCGTGCGAAGGCACCGGGTATGAAATCGGCGGCGTGAGCATTCTAAAAGGTGCGCGTAACGAAGAAAACGCGAAGCTGTTTGTGGATTGGGTGCTGTCGAAAGAGGCCCAGGAGCTGGCGTGGAAGAAAGGCAAATCCTACCAAATCCTGACCAACACCACGGCAGAAACCTCGCCGAACTCACTGAAGCTCGACGACCTGAAATTGATCAGCTACGACATGGATAAGTACGGCTCAACGGATGTGCGCAAGGCACTGATCAACAAATGGGTCAGCGACGTGAAGATGGGTAAATAAGCCCGCGAACAGTGGTTATCGCCCGGCGGATTTTCCCGTCGGGCCTCCAACACCCGGAAAACGTATGTCACACACATTAGCTCTCCATCCCGCCAAAAAACGGGATGCGGTATTCCTTTGGGTTTTACTTGGCTGGCTGGCGTTTGCCCTGCTGCCAAGCTGGAGCCTGGATTACGGCCTGCTGGAGTCGACGCGCGACGAGATCCTCGACGCCTACAGCTGGTCACATTTCAACGTTAGCTGGCTGTGGTATTTACTGCCGAGCCTGCTGCTGGTGCGTCCGTTCAGTGAAGCGAAACGCGAACAGATCAGCCGCCACTATATTGATGCGGGATGGGCGCTGCTGTGTATGGCGTTTATCGTCATCAGCGCCACGGTCGAGGGACGCGGATTAGGCTACGCCTCTATCGTGCTGTTCGTTGCGCTTGGGGCGATTATGACGCTGGCGCTGACGCGACTCGAGTGGCTGGGCGGCGACCGTTTTGTGATTGCCTCTCTGATAACCATCGTCGCCCTGATCGGCATCTTCATCGTCTGGCCGAGCATCGCCATTTTCATTCCGATGTTCACCACCGATACGGGCGAATTTGCGCCGCTGGCCTTTATGACAGTGCTGTCGCAGGCGCATATCGTTCAGGTCATTATCAACTCGATTCTGCTGTCGATTGCCGTCGGTATCGGCTGTACGTTCTTTGGGTTGGTGCTGGCGATCTACACCACCCGTATCGCCAGACGCAGCGCCATTATTGGGCGTATTTTCTCGATTCTGCCGATCGTCACCCCGCCGTTTGTGGTGGGCCTGGGCGTGACGCTGATGATGGGCCGCTCCGGCTACATCACCGAGCTGATGGTCGATTGGTTTGGCCTGACCAACACCAACTGGCTGTACGGGTTCACCGGTATCTGGCTGGCGCAGGTGTTGGCCTTTACGCCGATGGCGTTCATGATCCTCGACGGGGCCATCAAAACCATTCATCCATCGCTGGAGGAGGCGTCGTATACCCTTCGCGCCAGCCGCTGGCAGACCTTTAACGGCGTATTTGTGCCGCTGCTGAAACCCGCGCTGGCAAACGCCTTCCTGATTGTTATCGTGCAGTCGCTGGCCGACTTCAGTAACCCGCTGGTGCTGGGCGGTAACTTCGACGTGCTCGCCACGCAAATCTACTTCTACATCACCGGCTCGCAGCTGGATTATCAGGCGGCCAGTACGCTTGGCGCGTTCCTGCTGGTCTTCTCGCTGCTGGTGTTCTGCATTCAGTACATGTGGATCGGCAAGCGCTCATACGTGACCGTATCCGGCAAATCCTACCGTGGCGACGTGCAGCCGCTGCCGGTGACGCTGGTGTGGGGCGTCGTGGCGCTGTTAACCGTCTGGATCGCCTTTAACGCCCTGCTCTACGGCAGCATTTTCTACGGCAGTTTCACGGTGAACTGGGGCGTGGATTACACCCTGACGCTGGATAACTTTATCAAACTGTTCGGCCAGGGCATGAGCGACGGCGCGTGGCCTTCACTGCTTGATACCCTGCTGTACGCCGGGATCGCCGCGCCGATCACCGCGGGTTTTGGCCTGCTGATCGCCTGGGTGGTGGTGCGCCAGCAGTTCCGTGGCAAAAAGACCATCGAGTTCACCACCATGCTGTGCTTTGCCGTGCCAGGCACCGTGGCGGGTGTGTCGTACATTCTGGCCTTTAACAGCGCGCCGGTTTACCTCACGGGAACCGCCGCGATTGTGATTATCTCGATGGTGATGCGTAACGTACCGGTGGGCATTCGCGCCGGGATCGCGGGACTGGGGCAGATCGACAAATCGCTGGATGAAGCGTCGCTCAGCCTGCGTGCCGGGAGCTTCCGGACCATCACGCATATCCTGCTGCCGCTGCTGCGTCCGGCGATTCTGTCGGCGCTGATTTACAGCTTCGTGCGCGCCATTACCACCGTGAGCGCCATTGTGTTCCTCGTCACGCCGGATACCCGCGTGGCAACGGCCTACATTCTGAACCGCGTGGAAGACGGCGAATACGGCGTGGCGATTGCCTACGGCTCGATCCTGATTGTGGTCATGCTGGCGATCATTTTCCTCTTTGACTGGCTGATCGGTGAATCTCGTACCTCCCGCTCAAAAGCCAAAAACCAGGCGTAACACTATGACTCAGAAACATTTCGTTGAACTGCGCAATGTCACCAAGCGCTTTGGTAACAACACCGTTATCGAGAATATTAATCTGGCGATTCCGCAGGGGCAGATGGTGACGCTGCTCGGCCCGTCGGGCTGCGGCAAAACCACGGTGCTGCGTCTGGTCGCGGGGCTGGAAAAACCGACCGAGGGGCAGATTTTAATCGACGGCGAAGACGTCACGCATCGGTCCATTCAGCAGCGTGATATCTGCATGGTGTTCCAGTCTTACGCCCTGTTCCCGCACATGTCGCTGGGCGAGAACGTGGGGTACGGCCTGAAAATGCTCGGCGTATCGCGCAGCGAAATGAAAACCCGCGTCAAAGAAGCGCTGGCGATGGTGGATCTGGACGGCTTTGAAGATCGATACGTCGACCAGATCTCCGGCGGACAGCAGCAGCGCGTGGCGCTGGCGCGTGCGCTGATCCTCAAACCGAAAGTGCTGCTGTTCGATGAGCCGCTGAGCAACCTCGATGCCAACCTGAGGCGCAGCATGCGCGATAAAATTCGCGAGCTGCAAAAGCAGTTCAACATTACCTCGCTGTACGTGACTCACGATCAGAGCGAGGCGTTTGCGGTGTCCGACACCGTGCTGGTGATGAATAAAGGCAACATTATGCAGATTGGTTCGCCGCAGGATTTGTATCGCCAGCCTGCATCGCGCTTTATGGCGAGCTTTATGGGCGACGCCAACCTGTTCCCGGCACGCTTTAGCGAGGATTTCGTGGAGATTCACGGCTATCGCCTGCCGCGCCCACTGCACTTTGCCCGCGAAGGAACGGGATCGGTTGGCGTGCGTCCGGAAGCGATCACCCTGAGCGAGCACGGCGAAGAGAGCCAGCGCTGCGTGATTCGCCATGTGGCGTATATGGGGCCGCAGTATGAGGTGATTGTGAACTGGCACGAGCAGGAGATTTTGTTGCAGGTGAACGCCACACGCCTGCAGCCGAACGAAGGCGATAATTATTACCTCGAGATCCACCCGTACGGAATGTTTGTGCTGGCGGATGCGGCGTAGGTAAAAGCAAAACGGCAACTCTGGTTGCCGTTTTTAATGTTTGCTCCCTCTTCCCGTGGGAGAGGGTTGGAATTAGGGCATCAGGCAGCACAAGGTCAAAGCAAAACGGCAACGCCTGTTGTCGTTTTTTATGTCTTCGCCCTCTCCCCGTGGGAGAGGGTTGGGGTGAGGGCATCAGGCTGGACAAGGTCAAAGCAAAGCGGCAACGCCTGTTGTCGTTTTTAATGTTTGCTCCCTCTTCCCGTGAGAGAGGGTTGGGATTAGGGCATCAGACTCGCACTCGCCAGCACTGGGCACTTCGGCCACATCAATAATAACCACCCATCATCTCAATATATATTCAATAGACTTATTACTCATTCGATGAATAGTGTTAACCCCTTCTTACAAACTTTATAAACCCGCGCCACAATATTTATTATTTTATATTCAGGAGAGGCGTACGATAAAACATACTCACGTCATTAAAATGGATTTTTAAATGCCCGTTGATAAAAATATAAAACCCACATCAGGAACACCCATTGTACCCGGTGGAGTCAGACAGCTAACGTTAGGTGAAATCGAATTAGCCAAAACGTTGTTTGGTGGGAGTGTTATCTATAGCCTCATTTGGGTACATCGGGAAGGGTATCTTCCATTCAACCTGCAACCTGTCGATGTTGCAATGACTCCTGACGGAGAATTATGGTTTAGAGAAGGAACCTATTCACCCGATTTCTCTTTAGATGTTCTGCAAAAGAAACACAGATTTATGCATGAAATGGTTCATGCATGGCAAGCACAAAAGGGAATGTTTGTTAGAACCAGAGGATTATTCTCTCGCTTTGCTGATTATAGTTACAGCTTAGATAACGCTGATTTTCTTCATTATGGATTAGAACAACAAGCATCAATTGCCAGCGATTATTGGTTACTCCTTAATTATGGTTTATATGGTCATAGTGATCTACATAAATATCACGATTATAATCCTAATGAATCTATTTATTCTTTAACAGCCAAATATAAATCAGTTCTGAAAGGATTCCCCGGATGAACAAAATATTGCTCACAACCCCTTTAATTATTGTTCTTACTGCTTGTCCCGGTGGAAAGCCTGCACCACATCATAGATATACATACATCAATGATGAAAAACTTTGTTTCAGTGTAGACAAAAAGGATGTATTGAGATACTACAGAATTGAATCAAATCAATATAATGGTTACTCAATAATTAAGAGTGATGAAGCATTAAATCTTTCATACCCTAATGATTGCATATTTGTCAAATGGAATTACGGGTATAGTTATTCGATTTCATATGGTTTAAACGGTAAAAATTATGTTCATAGCTTCTTTATTGATAACAATGGGCAATTAACAAACACGGAGTATTAATTATGTCACTACCCGCTTATTTATTTCTGTATGATGAAAATGGAATGCAAATCCCAGGAGATTGCATGGCTTTAGGACTTGAGGGTGCTATAGAAATTATGAACAGTAGTTACGGTGTTAGGCAGCCAGTAGACAGCAATACAGGAAGCATGACAGGCTGTAGACAACATAGCCCTGTAGTCATTCATAAACAACTTGATAAAACCAGCCCTTTCTTTGCTATCGCTGTGTGTGAGCAAAAGAGATTTCAAAAAGCGGTTCTTAAATACTATGAAATAGTAGAAGCAGGAATAGAAGTTGAGATTTATAACATTACGCTAGAAGGCGTTGTCGTTTCTTCGGTGGATTTCACTCATGTTTATTATCCTGGCAGTTCCACCCCGAATATGCATGAAGTCGTGGGGCTTAGATTTCGAGGTATTGAATGGAATTATGTAAGAGGAAATATTAAATACGCTGATGCATGGATGAAGCCAGCACCACAAAATAAATAGATCGCTTAATAAAAAACTCAATTTGTCCCTCCTCATCTGTGAGACGTGACTGGGATGAGGACATCCTTCGCGCAAGATAAAAGCAAAACGGCAACCCAAGTTACCGTTTTGGTGTTTGCCCTTTCCCCATAGGAAAGGGTTGGGGTGGGAACATCAAACCCGCACTTATCAGCGCTGCGCGTTCAGCTCAGCAATGTCTTTCGGCGTGGTGCGACAGCATCCGCCAATCAGCTTCGCGCCTGCCGCCAGCCACTGCGGTAGATAACCCGACAGCGTTTCGCAGGCTTCGCCGTGGTGATGCCAGGTTTTGGTCACGGCGTCATAGTGCTCGCCCGAATTCGGATAAACCACCAGCGGCAGCGCAGTCAGGCTGTGCAGATGCTCAAGCGCGGCGGTGGTGTTTTCCAGCGCTATGCAGTTGATGCCCAGCGCGACAATTTGCGGATAATCCGCCAGAGCGGCAACCACTTCACGCAGTGGCGTGCCGTCGCTAAGGTGCTCGCTGTTGCGCAGGGTAAACGAGAACCACGCGCGAGCACGGGGATATTCACTCAGCAACGCCGCCAGGGCTTTGATCTCTGCAAATGAAGGCAGCGTTTCGCAGGCCAGTAAGTCAGCCCCCGCATCCAGCAGCGCTTCAACACGCGGGCGGTGAAATTCGGTCAATTCTTGCGCACTGCGCACGTAATCCCCGCGATACTCAGACCCGTCCGCCAGATACGCGCCGTAAGGACCGACAGAACCGGCGACCAGCAGCGTGCCCGCGTGCGCGTTTTCAGCCAGATAGGCTTCGCGTGCCTTACGCGCCAGCTCCACGCTTTTACCAATCAGCGCCCGCGACTGCGCCTCGTCCAGACCGCGCGCGGCAAAGCCCGCAGGCGTGGCCTGATAGCTGGCGGTGATCGCCACCTGTGCGCCAGCGCGGAAATAGTCGAGGTGTACGTCACGGATCAGATCCGGGTTTTCGACCAGCACTTTTGCCGACCATAGGCTGTCCGCCAGGTTACACCCGCGCGCTTCAAGCTCCGTCGCCATTGCGCCGTCCAGCACGATAAACGGCTGTGTTTCAAGGAGGGCGGTAAGCGGATTATTCAGCGACATGTTCAGGCTCCTGCGTTTTAAGATTTTGGGTGAGGTAATACGCACCATAACACAGGGCGACAAACGGAATTCCGCAGTAAAGGGCGATGCGCTGGCTTGGATCAAAGGCCAGACCGACGCAGGCCACCACGCACAGGACAAATCCCAATATCGGCACCAGCGGATACCACGGGGCACGATACTGTAAATCCGCCAGCGATTTGCCCGCCTGGAGATGACGGCGGCGGAACATAAAGTGCGAGGCGCAAATGCTTATCCATACCGCTACGACCGCAAACCCTGAAATCGCCGACAGTGCGACAAACACCGTGTCCGGGGCGATCACGCTGGAGAACAGCGCCAACACACCGCCCAGCATCGACACCGAAATTGCCGTCAGCGGCACGCCGTTTTTATTGACGCGGGCAAAGCAGCGCGGCAGCGTTTTCTCATTCGACAGCGACCACAGCATGCGGCCTGACGCATACAGCCCGGAGTTCGCCGCCGACAGAATGGCCGTCAGGATCACGAAGTTAAAAATGTCCGCCGCATACGGAATGCCGACTTTCTCGAACACCAGCACGAACGGGCTTTTCTCCACGCCGGCCTGCTGCATGGGGATCAGCGCCGCCAGCACAAAAACGGTGCCGATGAAGAACAGGATCAGGCGCGCAATCGTGGTGCGGATCGCCACCGGGATCACTTTATGCGGATTCTCGGTTTCGCCCGCTGCGATGCCAATCAGCTCGGTGCCGGAGAAAGCGAAGTTCACCGCCACCATGGTCATCAGAATCGGCAGGCCGCCGTGGGGGAACCAGCCTTCGGCGGTGATATTGGATAAGCCCGGTGCGGGAGAACCGTCCTGCATCGGGATAAAGCCGAAGATCGCCGCCCCGCCCAGGATAATAAAGGCGATGATGGTGATGACTTTCACCAGCGAGAACCAGAATTCCCCTTCGGCAAAGAAACGTGTCGAGATGACATTGAGGGCAAAAATCACCGCGCAGAAAACCACGCACCATGCCCAGACGGGCACCTGCGGGAACCAGTATTGCATGCAGAATCCGGCGGCGGTAAAGCTTGAGCCGAGCGCCACGGTCCAGGTGAGCCAGTAAAGCCACGCGACGGTATAACCCGTGGCTGGCCCCAGATAGCGCGTGGCGTAGACATGAAACGCCCCTGTTTCCGGCATCGCGACGGAAAGCTCGCCCAGACACTGCATGACCAGCCAGACCACCAGTGCGCCGATCAAATACGCCAGCAGCGTGCCCGCCGCACCGGTCGTGGAGATAATGTAACCCGTATTAAAAAATAACCCTGTGCCAATTACGCCACCCAGCGACAGCATAATCAGGTGGCGCGTTTTCATGGTGCGCTTTAGCTGCCCATTGTCGTGTTCTGTTTGCATATTACCTTCTAAACGTATGGACATCTAAACATCCAAAGAAGGTTTTGTTATACCGTGATTGTTAACAAAAAGCTAGCCGCGAACCAAACGTAACCGCGCACGGCGGGCACTGAGTCGGGGTTGGTTTGTCATGATCACATAGAGAATGGGTCGCCATGCCATAAGCACCTCCGTAAGCCGATACTGAAAGCATGGCGTGGACGAAGGGCATTATCGGTCAGTCGAAAGTGGGATCCCGTCGTGCCCTCTCATACAGAAAGGTGTGATTGCCCATTTCATAAAAGGAATATGGATAAGCAGAAAATCTCACGGTGTGATCCTGACGACAAAATTGGTAAATCCGCCAAAGGGTTCTATAGTCGACGGAGTTTATACGTTACCAGGACTGGCTCATGCGCTTTAAAGGACTTACCAAAGGTTTCTTCATTCTTATTCTCGTCATCGTTTCACTGGCCTTCTTTGACATACTGGCGCCCTACTTTTCGGCCGTTCTCTGGGCCTCGATACTGGCCGTCATCTTCCATCCGGTGAAGAACAAACTGCGCAGCCTGATGGGCGAACGCAACGGACTGGCATCGCTGCTGACACTGGGCATTATCTGCCTGATCGTGTTTACACCGCTGATCGTGATTCTCTCGTCGCTCGCTATCGAGCTGAACGTGGTTTACACCAAGCTCCAGCATACGAACTCCCAATTCCCGGAAGTGGTGGCAAGCCTGTTTGCGCACTTGCCGGACTGGGCACGGAATTTCCTTGTCGACCACAATTTGGATAATGCCGCGCAGATCCAGCAAAAGCTGTCGGACGCCGCGTTAAAAGGCGGGCAGTATCTTGCGGGCAGCGCCTTCTTGATCGGCAAGGGCACGTTCGGCTTTGCTATCAGCTTCGGCATCATGATTTATTTGCTGTTTTTCCTGCTGAAAGACGGACCGTATCTGGTGCGCCAGATCCTCGACTCTCTGCCGCTGTCCGATTTTGTTAAGCAACATCTGTTCGCGAAATTTGCCGCGGTCTCCCGCGCGACGGTCAAAGGGACGGTGGTTGTGGCTCTCGTGCAGGGTATTTTGGGCGGTATTGCCTTTTATATCGCCGGTATCGACGGCAGTATTTTGTGGGGTGCGCTGATGGCGTTCCTGTCGTTAATCCCGGCCGTCGGTTCGGCGATTATTTGGGTGCCCGCTGCTGTCTTCCTGTTTGCCACGCAACAGTTGTGGCAGGGGTTCTTCATTGTCGGCTTCTTTGTCATCATCGTGGGGCTGGTGGATAACATTCTGCGCCCGCTGCTGGTCGGCAAAGACACCAAAATGCCGGACTACCTGATCCTGATTTCTACGCTTGGCGGTATGGAAATTTACGGCATTAACGGTTTTGTGATTGGCCCGCTGATCGCCGCCCTGTTTATTGCCTGCTGGAATATTCTTTCCGGTCGCGACCATGCCGGTAATGCGGACGAAATCGACGAAGCCTTTATCGAAGAAGGAAAAAACCCTCCAGATTTGTGAGGCGGTGACGATATCTAACAGACCAGGCGGCCAATGGCCGCCTTTTTTTTACACGGAAATCATGCGTTTCCTATAATTTCAGAAAAGATATCCCACAAATGGCCTAGAAGGATCCAACAGGTGCGTATTGCGACCATAACGAACTGGGCCTATGGTGCCACGGTGTGCCTGACAATCGTTTCAGGCGTGGTGATGCTGATGGCGTCAAACGCCGATAATGTTGAGCGGCAGGCGGTAGAACAGCGACAGGTTTTTGATCAGCTGACAGAAGAAGTTGAAGTCGATATCTGGTCGCTTTCGGATCTGGCGCGGCTGTACGTGATCAAACAAGACTCGGACGTGCTGGCGGAATATCAGCAAAAAGAACAGTCCATGAAGGCCGTTGAACATCGTCTGGTAAAACTGAAAGACAACGGCGCGACGGATGAAGAACTGGGGCTGCTGCATGAAGGATTGCGGGTTGTCGATGCGCTTCAGGATGAACAGCAGACCGCGTTAGCTCAGGTGGCGCGCGGTGAACAGGCGCAAGCCCTCGCGCTGCTTTACGGCAAACCTTACGAGCAAGAGCTGGAGCGGGCGCAAGACCAGATCGACCATTTCCGCCTGATGCTCGATCGCCGTGCACAGGACGCTGTCCAGCAGGCAACGAACGCCTCGCGCCTGCTGCGCACCTTGTCTGAAGTGATGGTCGGCGTGACAGCCCTGCTGTTCCTGTTTGTACTGGGTTTCATCTTAAAACGCCGAGTGCTGCGCCCGGTGGTGCGCCTGAGCGATGTGGTGAATCGTCTGGCCTCCCAGGATTATGCGGTTGAGACGCCCAACTTTAACCAAATCGACGAAATTGGCGACATGGCGCAGGCGATCCGCGTTTTTCGCGAAAATGGACTGGTGCGACAGCGTCTGGAAAAAGAGCGCGATGCCGACTGGGCAATCCGCGAACTGCTGGCGCGCATGACGCAGCGTTTGCAGGGCTGCGAGAACTTTGAAGACGTGATTAACGTTGCGCAGCTTTTCGCCCCCAATATCGCGCCGGGAATCGCCGGGCGGATCTATATTCTTGACCGCGATCCGTGGCAGATGCGCTGCGTCGCGCAATGGCTTGCGCCAGAAGGAGAGCAGGACCCGTTCCATCCCGATGCGTGTTGGGCGGTACGTCGCGGTCAGAGCCATCCACCGGTTAACGGCGAGCCGGATATCGCCTGCTATCATCTGCCGGATACCTGCGCCAATCACTCGCTTTGCGTCCCGCTGATCGCGCAGGGAGAAGCGATTGGTTTACTCTCTTTCCAGAACATCACGCCAGAGACGGCGCCTTCTCGCGCTTATCTGGAACTGATGGCCGAAGCGCTTGGCCTGGCGTTAGCGAACCAACGTCTGCGCGATGCCCTGCTCGAAAAAGCGCTCTATGATCCGTTAACGGGCCTGCGCAATCGCCACCATCTGGAAGACACGTTGCGCACGCAAATAAGTCAGGCGGAGCGTAACGCAGCACCCGTGAGTTGCCTGATGATCGACATTGATCACTTCAAAAATATTAACGACCGGTTCGGTCACGAGGCGGGCGATCAGGTGATCAAAAGCGTCGCGGCCATCATCCAACGCGCCGTTCACGACGCTGGCGTGGCGTTCCGTTATGGCGGCGAGGAGTTTTTGGCGCTGCTGACGGGCGTTGATGAAGAAGGGGCCCACGCCTGCGCAACCGAGATTTTTGAGGGTGTTCACACCCTCTCGATGCGCTATGGGCTCTCTGAGATCGGTCCCGTGGACGTGTCGATTGGCATCGCCAGCTACCCGGAGCACGTCCAGAGCGACAACCTGCTGCGTGCGGCAGACGTCGCGCTGTATCGTGCAAAAGAGCTGGGCCGTTCGCGGATTGTGAGTTTCGGGATGCTGGAGCCAGGTTAAGCGCTAGCGTGCCTGACAAAGCCAGATCGAATGCCCGCCGCATTCGGGATCTTCAAACATGACCTCAATCACTGCAAAACCATTTTCCGCCAGCCGTTGCCGGTATTCGTCCGGCGACAGGCTGGCGTGATACAGCGGTTCGCCTTCAAATTCCCCCATCGCGATACCGCTGTAGGTGCCGCTGGTGAACATCAGCACGCTACCCGGATGGCTGTGACGCGCAAAAACGGGGAACATCTGGCGCTGATCGTCTTGGGTCAGGTGGAAAAAGCTGTCCCAGGCAATCAGCCCGTCAAAGGTTTCATTCAGCGCTAACTGACGCATATCCAGATTCAACCAGCGCTGTTCAGGAAACTGCTGCTGCGCGCGAGCCAGCATCGCGGACGCGCCGTCGATACCCGTAGTTTGATAACCTTGTTGAATGAAATACTCAGCGATAGGCTGACCATTGCCGCAGCCGATGTCCAGAATCGTCCCGCGTGAGCCAAGCAGATCGATAAATTTATCGAGCCACGCTTTTTCCATTAAATGACGGGAACGCAGGCGAGCAAAGGCGTCCGCGTGCGTGTCGTAGAGGTTAAGAATGTTTTTAGCAGCGGATTCTGACATGTCCTGCTCTCGCGGTTGAGTGGTAGGGTTTAGGGCTTGTTCATCGCCAGCGTGATCACAATAAGTGAACATATCACGCCCATAAAAAAACCGGCGCATTTCGCGCCGGTCTGTTTAAGACTCAGTCACTGCCCGTCAGGCAGTGGTCGCCGGTTTGTCTTCCGTTTTCACCTGTGCGTTTTCCAGCATACGACGCACCGGAACAATCAGCACCAACAGCACCGCAGCACAAATCAACAGCGCAATGGAACAGCGCGCGAAGAGATTTGGCAGCATATCCAGCTGATCGGCTTTAACGTGACCGCCAATCAAACCTGCCGCCAGGTTGCCCAGCGCGCTGGCGCAGAACCACAGCCCCATCATCTGACCGCGCATTCTTTCCGGCGCCAGCAGCGTCATGGTCGCCAGACCAATCGGACTCAGACAGAGTTCACCCAGCGTCAACATCAGGATGCTGCCCACCAGCCACATTGGCGATACGCCTGCCCCGCCGCTGTTCAATACGTTCTGTGCCGCCAGCATCATCACGCCAAAGCCCGCCGCCGCACACAAAATGCCGATCACAAACTTGGTGATGCTGCTCGGACGCACGTTGTTACGCGCCAGCATTGGCCATGCCCAGCTAAAGATCGGCGCCAGGATGATGATAAACAGCGCATTGATTGACTGGAACCATACCGCCGGGATTTCAAAATCACCGATCATACGGTTGGTGTAATCGTTCGCAAACAGGTTGAATGACGTCGGTTTTTGCTCAAACGCGGACCAGAAAAACGCCGCGGAAACCAGCAGAATGAAACAGACCAGCAGCCTGGCGCGTTCTTTACGATTCAGACCGGCAAAGAGGAACAACCAGATAAAATAGAGCGCGACCGAGGCCGCAATCACATAGACCAGCACGCTGGCGACCGCGACAGGGTTAATCACAATCACGCCCTGCGCAATCAGCGTCACAATAATCGCCACGCCAACCGCCAACGCCAGAAGCCAGGCACCTACACCCTTTTTCTTCGCCACCGGATTGTTCCAGGTGGAATCCAGGCCAACTTCACTGTCGTAGCGTTTCATGGATGGCACGGCAAACACGCGGAAGATCACCAGCGCCACCAGCATCCCGATGCCACCGATGCCAAAGCCCCAGTGCCAGCCGTGCGTTTTAATCAACCAGCCGGAGATCAGCGGAGCGATAAACGACCCCATGTTGATGCCCATATAAAACAGCGAGAAGCCGCCGTCGCGACGGGCATCACCTTTTTTATACAGCGTCCCCACCATGACCGAAATACAGGTTTTGAACAAACCGGAACCGAGAACGATAAACATCAGGCCGATAAAGAACAGGTTATTGCCCATAAAGGCCGACAGCGCGATCGACAGATGCCCAAGCGCAATCAGAATGGAACCGTACCAGACTGCCCGTTGCTGGCCGAGCCAGTTATCCGCCAGCCAGCCGCCTGGGAGCGCGGCGAGATACATGCTGCCGGCAAAAATACCGACGATAGCCGATGCGTTTTCACGCGCCAGCCCCATGCCACCGTCGTAAACGGTCGCGGCCATGAACAGAATCAATAACGGACGAATGCCGTAAAACGAGAACCGCTCCCACATTTCGGTAAAGAAGAGCGAGCCGAGCGGATAAGGATGGCCGAAGAAAGTTCGGCTTTCGTTCTTATTAACAGAGGATTGCATAATGCTCCTGAAAAGGTGTGTCGTGGTGTTTGCTGCGCTGACTTGTACGCCGACCAGTCATCTATCTGGGCGATTTTTTACATGTAGCGATATTTTAATTAACCATATGATAACCAGACGTTGGTTTTGTCTAGTACAAAAAAGAGAACTTTAAGGTGAAAACTCGATAGATGTCTAGTTTTGCAGATTTTTGTTTGATGAACAGAAGTACTGATTGACTTTAACGGGCAAACATCAAGCAAATAATTAAGCTTATTGAACAAAGGGTTATAGACGAACGCATTAAGTCTTTTGGATCCGAACCCGCGTATTTGTATTGCCCGGCGTCCGGGTTAGGTTGATATAAATCAAATTTATTGTCAAAATATCGCGTAAACAATCAAATTTTTTGGTTGTTGCATGGATGATGAATCACGCTATGGAGCTAAAAATGAAGACTGTCTTTGCCGTTATGTTGAGCCTGACATTATCAGGATGTACCGCGAGCGATTGGATCGATGCCGCTGGCGGAATCATGCAAGCCAACGATAAATATGAGAAAGATTCCAGAAACAAACGTATAAAAGCGGCGAATAAAGCCGCCGGATACTAGTTTCAGAAAGAGAAACTCATGTTTATTCCTCTTCCGCTCATCGTGAGTGAGAAGAGGAAAAAAGTTATATTCATGACTCCCAGCCCTATTCTGATGCCAAACGCCGATAACATACGTCAATCGTTCTCTTTCCAGCCACATGCATATATCGCTCGTCATTGAGCCGCATCGCTGAAGTCACAGCAAAAATGGTTGGCACGTTATCCCGGGCTAAATGCCTTGTTCAGCGCCTCGGCAAGGGCAGACGGATTTTCCCAGGACATTGAGTGCCCTGCCTGTGGTATGACGGCTACAGGTATGTGTTTATCGCTAACGTATTGAAAATCTTTGTCTGGTAAAGAGTGTTCGCCAAAAATCAGCGCACATGAGCAGGACAGGCCGAGAAAGGTTTCCATCCATGAAGGTGAGGCACCATCAACCAGACTTTTGGCTCCACGCCACATTGCCCAAGGTGCAGCAAGTTGGGCCGCCCCCTTCCAGGGTGAGGAGTGGTTCGCCAGCATCTGATCGTAAACCTTAGAGACGAACTCAGATTCCGGTTTCTCTACAATGATTCGGCTATATTCACCGCCGCCTGCATAAAAGTTAGGTTCCGAAACCACCAGTTGGCCTACCCGCTCACGCAACCGTGCCGCCACTTCAATCGCAATACTGCCTCCCATGCTGTGACCATAAATATGGCATTGTGGGAGCATCAATGCGTTGATCACCTCGATAACTACGTCTGCCTGATGAGCGATGCTGTAATCATAGTCATGCGGTTTATCGCTGAAGCCATATCCAGGAAGGTCAATCAATATGGCTCGCCGCCCACCAAATGCCGGATCGGCCACAATGCGTGGATACTCATAAGAAGAAGCGCACCCAAGCCCGTGAATAAACACAACAGGAATACCCTTCCCTGGCAAATCATGCCAACGAACATTGGCACCAGCAGTTAATGAAAACAAACTCTGCATCTTGTATCCCTCTGTTAATAGAGCAGTTAAATGGCTAAACAGGCTGAATAGTAGCAGTCGATAAACACGCTAAAGAGCGAGTGATTCTTTTTTAGTGCAACGCTATGAGGAGCTTTCACCAAATCACTGGCGGAACATGCCATGCAAATGGACTCATTTATCGCTGGAAATGGCACAAAGCATGTTTTCAGATTTGGTGAATATCGCGTGAAAAATGCGATAACACGAACAAAACAAATAAAACATTTGATAATAAAGTCATTTCTCATATTCGATCTTGATACATCCCCCCCTTTAATGCCCCCACATTGATTTTTACCGCATCTATGGGGCTTTTTCACAGATATCTCGCACGAAGAATCACCAGTCGAAATACTCTACTCGAGGCAGCACATCACCAGTTGCATCGAAGTAGAGGGTGGTGAGCGAGCACTGAAGGGATAACATCAGAATCAATCGACGACATGCTTTCGACAGGCCAAGTCGTTTCAACCTGAGCACTGGGTATTGCCAGGCAATGAGACGGAGCAAGTAGCCCGTTCCGGTAAAGTGAATCCACTCCGCATCCCTGTATTCAGTCTGATCATGCGACAGTTGAGAAAACCGTTCGTTGTCCTGAACCGTTATGTAAGCAGTACTGCACTGTATGCCGTTAAACATAAAACCTGGCCTTAGCGCACGACTTCAACATCTGTAAACGTAAAGCGTTTTGCTTCACCGTTGGCCTGAAAACCAATGCGGATAAACGCATGCAGGTCCTCAAAGTACGCATAATCGCTGCTGGCCTCTTTGCCATCGCCCAAATCCTGCTTACAGATGAATTCCAGGTAGCGGCCTGGGAAGTTGGGATTGATGTCGGCGGCGTTGTGCCACTCTTTCCCGGCAACGCAGTTCTGGCTGAGGGTTTTCACGGTGTCAGGCTTATCCCTGTTGCCGATCTGGCTACTCGATGAATATGTCTCGCCTGGTTTCAGGGGCAGCGTGATGCCGTTTTCCAGGGTTTTGCTGACCCACGGCGCTTCAGACTGGATTTCCCATTTTTTCACATCCACGATGTTAAACAGGCGCTGGTACTGCGAGTAGAACACGGCATTGCCAATACTCATCTTCGTGATGGTCAATACCGTGCCGTCTGGTTGGGTGTCGACTTTTGCCGTCTGCGTCAGTCCGTCTTTTTCCGGGCCACTTTGGGTAAAAGTAAGCGAGAGGAAGGCCGGTTTTTGCTGCGGGTCAGAGAAGGTTTTGTCGATAACACGGGTCACTTGCGCCGGGAGGGCAAAGCGCGCCAGTGCCGCCGGGGTGTTGCGTTCTAAATCTGGCTGCACTGGCGCGGCTTCGGCCATCGGTTTGTTGCGCCAGGTGAGCGTGCCCGTGCCTTTGAACTGCGAGAGGTCGCTTACCGCGCAGAGCGTTTTTGCCACTACTGCCATGTCCGGCGACAGGGGTTTAAAGGTGGCGTCTTTCGCAGTTGCGGTGTCAGTCACCAGACCCTGATTATCCAGCGAGAAGGAGCTGAGTGCCGTGCCTTCCGCTTTTTCACAGTTAAGCATTACGTCCTGAATTTTTACCGAGTAAGGCGCACCGTATTTTTCTTCAAAGTAGATTTTGTCGAAATCCGTCGCCAGCCGCGCTTTCAACATCTTTCCTTCGCGCACGCTGTTGTTCACATCAACAAACAGCGTTTCACCGGGCTGAGTCCCGGAAGAGACTCCCGCCCACTTCGCCTCCGGCACGTTCTGCTCGCAGAGATTCAGCCCGGGTGTGGTCATAAACAGGCTGTCGGCATCTGGTTCAAACGGTGTGCCTGGCGTGTAGCGGTCGATGGAGTCGATACTGTAAACGCGCAGCCCTTTACCCGGCTGGGTGTTGATAAACAGCACCGTTTTATTCCCAGTCTGGCAGTCGGTGTTCAGCCAGATTTCGCTGGTCTGTCCCGCCATCGTGCTGACGCGATACGCCGCGTTAATCCCCTGTCCGATGCGAACGGTTGTGCCGGGCAACCACTCAATGCTTTTAACCGGCGCGGGCGGCGGCATGTCGATAGCCACTGCCGGTACGGCGAAGATCAGCCCCAAAGTCAGTGCAGCAGTCCGTTTCATGTTAAGTCCGTTGTTCATCATTATCTGAAAGTGGGCTAACCATAGCGCAAAAATGCGCGGTGATATAACACCAGAAATGAGAGTGCACGGTCATCCCCCGCTGCCCTGGCACGTTTATAACCTCCTCTTCCGGTGTGCGATTAGCCATAAAACTATGGATTTCAGATACCACAAAGAATGTTGTACTAATGGGAGAGACATCGATATCAGTCTTAGTAAAACGCAGGAATAAAATGAATTGGTAAAGATTTTTATAGAGATGGAGGCCAACTATGAAAATGCTCTCTGTTTCGTCAGGCACGTAATAATTCGTCGCCTGCGGGTCAATGTAGCGCAAGTTCTGGCGATGATACTGCTGCTGTTTCTGTTGCTGGTTGCCGAACTTATACGGCTCTTGAGTGTAAGAAATGCCACTGCCAGGAATGCCGACGGTCGCCCGTACTCCGCGTTTGCCGACGTTTACGGTTGCGCCTGGCCCGCCGAATGACGCGCTAAATCCATGTTTTCCAATATTCAAGCGCACGCCAGGGAACAGCGTGAATGTCTGCCGGAAAAGCAGCCCCATTTTTTATGCTCTCATTTTTTTCTGGAGGTGCGCGAGGGTGTCGCTTGCCTAGCAGCGTATGCCTGCGTCTTCGTCGTTTGGTTGATTTACAATATTTGCGTCACAGATACACCACATGTATCTGTGATACACACCGAAGACAGGAACTATTTTAAAACGACCGCAATTGTGGCCATTCGTTTGATCACTTTAGCCTTGCCTCGTCGTCTGCCTTATAAACCATGCGAATGCTGTAGCCCTGGTAATTGGCCTGGTCGGCATCTTGAAAGAGTTTTGTACGCACACCGATATGATCACCTCCGAGTTTTTCGGACTCCCAAAATGCGCGGAAACTTTCAAAACGTTGGTTACTCAGACCGTGGCCGGTGACATAACAAACACGCTGCATATTGCGCCCGTGGGACGTAGTTTTTTTGATGTAGGTCATTCGCCTTTTGTCCTCTGAATTTCATTATGTAACTCGCAAAGTAAAAACATCTTTTTGCGCTTTTCATCATCGATGACGCTCTGTTATCGCGCCATTTTTTTATGGTGTCGTAATTCCCACTGCGCGACGACGTTCGGCTGTTGACATAGTCCACGCTTGTTCTGCCAAGCTTCCTGCTCGATTGCCAGTATCTCGGAATCATTGTTGTACTTCACATAAACCCAGGGTGCACCGGTGCGGATTATTTCGCGGTGAATCTGTTTGCCGTCGCTGTTCGTGACAAGGCCCAGCATGCGCCCACAGCGATCTGTTTTGTCGTATGCAACAGATACTGAAGCAAATCATTGCACGGGTGAAAAAGCTGCTGAAAAGAAAAACCTATGTCAGGCCGTGCGAGCACCGCAATCAGTTCAACATCAACGGTTGGATGCGCAGCAACTTATGCCGCCAGTCTTGTGCTAAAAAATACTTTGGTATTATGTACTAATAGGGCAACAGCAGAGCCTTTAGGGCTCTGCTTATCTTAACTATTACGCTGCTCACTTATTTCCTGCAGCTTCCAAAGCAAGGCCAACACGAGACGGGGAGCACCTTTAAGACCCTCGTAGGCTTCATGCTCTGACACAGAATTCATGGCACTTAATAGCTTGTAAGCAGGGCCATTCTCCATGAATAACTGCTCACCAATTTTCTTTACGTCAATAGTGACCAGGCGTCCACCATCCTGCATTGCTTGAGACATCTCATGCAGGGCGTCTGTCCAATAAGGCTGCCCTCCCCACCATTCACTCTCGGACGACTCAGGTTTGCCAGGCAAAGGGAAATGAGGATTCGTTTGAGAAATAATAGACTTCTCCCCTATCCAATCAATATTGACCTTCCCTTCGACCCAGACAGGCAGAGTTAAAAGGTCCTCAGGCCGACCGTTCATTTCTTCCCACCATACGGTTGGGATCATGTCGCCCTGTTCAAGAAAACCTATTAACTCTGACAACCAGCCCGCATACTCCCAATCACGCCCTTTTCCAGCGAGTGCAATATCAGGAAAATGAGTAATAAATTTTTCTGCCAGGGCACGGGCATCATTACCGTCAGTATCTGTCCAATTGAAATAGTGACCCGCGCCAGTGATTGCCACTAACTCATCTGAAAGTTTAGCGGCAGGAATCGCAATACCATTGTCGGAAAAGTAGTGTCTCGGGGCGATCGCGAATCTAAATCCCTGAGCATTGAAGTAAGGCATCCCTCTGAGGTGCTGAAAACCAAGACGATGCAGCTCTGAAAGCATCCGCAGACATCTTTGTGCTTTACGTATCCAATCATATTTAGATTTCATCATCTCTCCTGCATGATTGCAGCATGGCGTTTTGCAGTGTCGACTCTGCGCTCAAACTCTTCGCTCGTAATGTTTTCATAACAACAGTCCGCCTCATCCCGACGAAATCGGTTACAGCCATAAAAAGCGCCGCCGTCTTTGTTCTTACGCTTAACCATGGTGCCGAGACCGCAGCGCCGACAGACAATTTCAATCTCCTGACATTCTGGATTCGCGCATATCCTTTGCATGCCATTTTGCATCACCATCGGTGAGCTGCATTGCTTGCAGGAACTGGCCATGTAATCACAAGCTGGTGAGTGAGAGCAGACATAGAATTTCTTATCATAGCGACTGACTTTGCTCGTTAAGGAGCCGGACTCACAATCTGGACAACTCCATTGACCGACTTCAAGAGAATCACTTTTCGTAATGAGCTGTTTACCCATTTTTGCAATCTCCTCAACAAAAGCAGAGGTATTCTGGCTATCAAAGATCATAAACACATAGTGTCGGGCACGGGTAACGGCGACATAAAATAACCGGCGTTCTTCAGCAAACAGATATGGCTCTTGCTCCGGGAGAAGAAGGTCTATCAGCTCATCATTTTCTTTTGCGGACGGAAAACTCCCCTTTTCGAGTCCCAGCAGGAGCACGTAATTCGCTTCCAGGCCTTTACTGGCATGCGCCGTCTGGTATTGAATATCCAGAAGTGGAAATTCGGTCATTAGCGCCTTTAGGTCCAACGCCTTAAGATCCCTCATATTTTCCAGACGATAACGACCAATCAGCATGACGGGGGCCCGACGGGCACTGTTGAGCCTCACTTCCCGGCGATGGCAACGAGCGAGTGCTCCCCTGATTTGCTGACGGTAAGCCTCAGCTTTTCGTTGGTTGCGATCGGCAATGTGGATATTAGCGATTTGTTCCTGAATATCGAGCAGTTGGACTGCCGCATGTTCAACCTGGGTATGCGTCGTAATCTCTTTCTTCAACTGCGCCGGATTTCGAGTAACAAAGGTAGAGCTAAGCTCATGTATGCGATTGTTAAAGCGATAACTTTTGTCCAGAGGTAACATTTTTGCAGGCGAAAACTGATGATCAAAAAGGGTAAAAAAGCGAAGGTCTGAGCCATTGAAACGATAAATGGCCTGCCAGTCATCCCCTACTGCAAACAGCCGCATATTATCCCGGGTTGCCAGTAATGCCTTTAACAACTTCCCTCGCCCACCCGAAAGGTCCTGAAACTCATCAACCAGAACATAGTCATAAAGATGATGAAATTGCCCTTCCTGAAGTGCAGTTGTTGCTTCCGCGATCATATCGCTGAAGTCCATTTCTTGTTGCTCTTTAAGATGGGCTTCATAGGCATCATAGACGGGTTTAAATAACGCAATGAACGCTTGAGTGCGCCCCATATCTATACGTTGGGGTGACGCCAGGAGATCTGAAAACGAAAATTGTCCTTCCTTGAAAAGGCTAAGGAAACGGAGCATCAAATCGATAAAGCCTTGCCACGGCGATGAACCTGAGCTTTTAAGCTCATCCAGGAGTGTGTCTGTGTCACGTAAATGCTGCGGCTCCTCCACCCGATTAAGTAAATCGAGGATATTTTCTTCCAGCGTTCCTTCACTCAACTGGTAGCTGTATAACTCTTCCAGTCGGGTTTTGTGCTGTTGATGCAATTTCCGCTTCCAGGCTAATCCTTCAAGATATGCGGTCTGATCAACAAAGGGGGCCGTTCTCATTTGCCGATCTACGCCAAGGTATTCAATATAGGTCTTACTGCCCGGTAAGTAGAAGTCAGGCTTATACTGGCGGCGTTCTATGGTTGCTGTATTAACCTCATAATTTGCCTCATACGCAAAGGGAACTGAATACAAATAGAGATAGTTGGCAACCCGTAATTCGCCGACACTTTTAACCCATTGCCCTGTCAGGGTGATCAAGCGGCAGCTTTGGAGAAACTCATGATATTCTTCAATGGCATTGAAATCATATTCACAACGGCCAGGTGTACTGTAACAAACAAAATATTTAACTAGTTGGGTTTTATAATCATCGCTGAGACTTATTTCTGCTTCTAAAGTCGCTTCAATAAATTGTCGTAGCTCATTATTTTGCTCAGCAAAGCGCGTAAGTGAACGTTTGACGCCAATACTTTGAGCGACGATACGATTGCCGAACGCATGGAAGGTAGTCGCTTTTAATTTATCCCCACATTCCGGCAGTCGCTCAGAAATACGTTCAGCCATTTCCCGCGCGGCCTTGTTACCAAAGGCCAGCATTAAGATATTTTCCGGCTGAGCTAAACCCGCCTTCAACAGATACCCGGCTTTACCAATTAGTGTCGACGTTTTACCCGTCCCTGCACCTGCAACAACTAAAGTATGATCTTCATTCGTGACACAGGCTTTACGCTGAGGGGAACTAAGGGGTTGCGATTCGATGTTATCAAAAAAGGTTTGATACGATGAGACTAGCTGCGGGACGACCCGTTCGTTAAAGTGATGTCGTCCCGATTCGGATACATCATCCATGGATAACTTCAGTGCCAGCTGCACAATGGGGTTATCATTTTCTTGGGCAATAAAATCGGCGTCAATATCAAGGTCGTAAAGACGCTTTTTGACCAACGTAAGCTGTGACAAAGCGCGCCACTCCCACGAAGAAAAATAGTGATTACCTTTTTGATAGCGTCTGACAACCTCAAGTAGCTCCCGCCACTCAGCGCTATGCTGAAAAATATCCAGCGCTGCACGTTGAATCTTTTGAATAAGTATTTCGAGCTGCTGAACATTGAAACCATTAAGCCGATAGGTTCCACTATCTGCCCCAATAGACACTTTAGAATACAGCCAACTGCGTCTGATCTTAATATTTCTAATCGCATCGATCGACAGTTGCACGTTCACATTTTGGTGCCTGAATGCCAGCAGGCCTGAAGACATAGTTATTTTATTTGAGCGCCGGCGAATAAGGCCCCACAAATCATACAGTGGATGCGTACTGAGGTTTTGTTCACTTTGCAACTGTGGGGGCAATTTGTTCATTCTTGATGGAAAATCGTAAATGGAGAAGTTTTAAAATAACTGAATCAAGGAGCATTCAGTTCCGCCGTTGAGTCCTGGCAATGAGGTCCTCGCCTGCTTAATCAGAACTATTTTCACTCTTCAGGTACAAAGGAGGGCGATACTCAGCCCTCGCTATCAAAAGTTGGACGTCGCTATGACGTCCAACTGTTCGATACAACTTCCGCCTGCTTCAAAATCAGCTCCACAGCGCCAGGTGTTTTATCCGGCGGATATTTGTACTTACGTAACGTCTGGCGTACCAAAATACGCAGCCGCGCACGCACGCTTTCACGTACCTGCCAGTCGACGGTGGTGGATTTGCGCAGCTGTCTTGTGACCTCAATAGCCAGCTTTCTGAGCGTCTCGTCCCCCAGTTCACGCACCGCGCTTTCGTTTTCAGCTAATGCATCGTAGAAAGCGATTTCGTCCGGGTTTAAGCCCAGCGCATCATCGCGCGCCATCGCTTCCTGGAACGCCTTCGCCATCTGGATCAGTTCTTCAATCACCTGCGCGGTTTCAATCGCCCGGTTATTGTATTTGAGCAACACCGCTTTCAGGCGGTCGGAGTATTTCTTTTGCTGCACCACGTTATTACCGGAGCGAGCATGAATACCGTCATTGAGCAGTTTTTCCAGCAGTTCCACCGCCAGATTACGCTGCGGCATTTCCCGCACCTCTTCCAGGAACTCATCGGACAGCAACCCTATGTTTGGCTTGTCCAACCCGGCCAGGGCAAAAACATCCTCAACCCCAGTAGCAACAACCGCGTTATCGAGGATCTTGCTCAAGAGGGAGTTTTTCTCCGACTGGCTAAATTTTGCCTTCGGATCAAGTTTGATAAGCCCCACTCTGACCGCCGAAAGGAACGCGAACTCCTCCTGTAAGGGTTCAGCTTCATCAAGGGTGTTACAGAGCGACCAGGCTTTGCTCATCGCCAGCGAGACATCAAGATAACGCTTTTTACCGTCATCCAACCCAAGGATGTAGTTCACCGCTTCTCGCAGGAAAGCCAACGGATCGCGGGAGAATCCTGCGTAATCAAATCCGGGTTTTCCTGCTGACGGCGCGAACATCCCGTGAATGACGTCGATTTTTTCCAGCAGAATGGCAAAGGCTTCCCGGGCATCCACGGTGGTCTGCCCTTTCCCTTTCGAGTCAGTATAGGTTTTCAGCGCCTGCTTCAGTTCGTTGGCGATACCGATGTAATCCACCACCAGTCCGCCGGGTTTATCGCGGAACACGCGGTTAACGCGCGCGATGGCCTGCATCAGGTTATGGCCGCGCATCGGTTTGTCGATATACATGGTGTGACAGCACGGAGCATCAAACCCGGTCAGCCACATATCACGAACGATCACCAGCTTCAGCGGATCGTTCAACTCTTTAAAGCGGGCTTCAAGACGTTTTTTGGTCTGCTTGTTGTAGATGTGCGGCTGAAGATGATCTTTGTCCGCAGCCGACCCCGTCATGATGACTTTGATAGCGCCTTGCTCGACATCCGTGCTGTGCCAGTCCGGACGGATCTCTACGATAGCGTTGTAGAGCTTCACGCAGATATCACGACTCATGGCGACAATCATCGCTTTACCGTTCATAGCCACATTGCGGGTTTCAAAGTGCTGAACCAGATCGGCCGCTACCTGTTTGATACGCGGCTCTGAACCCACCAGCTTTTCCAGACGACTCCAGTCACCTTTGGTTTTTTCCTGCTGGCCTGTCTCTTCATCTTCCACCAGCTCATCCACCTGGTCGGAGAGCGTTTCCAGCTCCTCATGATTCAGGTCGAGTTTTGCCAGTCGGGATTCGTAGTAAATCGGCACCGTCGCGCCGTCGTCCACTGCATCCTGAATGTCGTAGATAGAGACGTAATCGCCGAACACGGCACGGGTATCTTTATCTTCAGACGCAATCGGCGTGCCGGTAAAGCCCATAAACGACGCATTCGGCAGCGCATCGCGCATGTGTTTGGCATAACCGTATTTATAGACCCCAGTTTCGCGGTCAAGCGTGGCACTCAGTCCGTACTGGCTGCGGTGCGCTTCATCGGAAATCACCACGATGTTGCTGCGCCGATTAAGCGCCGGATGGCTCTGCTCGCTGTCCAGCGGCGCAAACTTTTGCACGGTGGTAAAGATGATGCCGCCAGATTCACGGGCATTGAGCAGCTCGCGCAGTTCGTCGCGGTCGTTGGCCTGTAATGGCGTTTGCTTCAGCAGATCCTGCGCCTGGCAGAAGGTGGCGTATAACTGCCCATCGAGATCGTTACGATCGGTCACCACCACGATGGTCGGGTTGTTCATCTCCGCCTGCTGTAATAGCTTTCCGGCGTAGCAGCACATGGAGATACTTTTGCCGGAACCCTGGGTATGCCACACCACGCCCGCTTTTTTACTGCCAGGCTGAATGTTGCTGCGCAGCGGTAGGTGTTTGCCGGTCGAGGCCACAATTGTGGCCATCACCGCTTCACGCACTGCGTGGAACTGGTGATAAGCAGCGATTTTCTTGATCAGCCGTTTGCCGTCGTTCTCAAACAGAACAAAGTAACGAATGTAATCGAGCAGAAGTTCCCGGTTAAAGAATCCCTGCACCACGGTTTGTAACTGCCAGTCAAACTGTGGCTTATCGTCTTCGTTAGCGACGGTTTTCCACGGCAAGAAGCGCTCCTCATCTGCAGTTAGTGAGCCGATACGCGCGTTTTGCCCATCGCTCACCACCAGCGCTTCATTGCAGATAAACAGGTCGCTGAGTTCGTTTTTATAGGTCTGCAGCTGGTTAAACGCAGCCCAGATATCGGCATTGGCATCGATCGGGCTTTTCAACTCAATCACCGCCACCGGCAGGCCATTGATATAGCCAATGATATCCGGACGACGAACCTGCTTTATCCCCTGAATAGCCACCTGGTTCACGACCATAAAGCGGTTATTGCCGGGATGGTTAAAATCCATCAGCAGGGCTTTATCGTGAACCGTTTTGTCTTCACGCTTGTACTCAACGGGTACGCCGTCGAGCAACAGGTGATGGAATGCTTTGTTGCTGACGACCAGATCCGGGCTTTCAGGGCGGGTAATACGCAGTATCACCTCTTCCAGCACGGAAACAGGGAGATGGGGGTTGATGGTTTGCAGCTGCTCCAGCATCACCGGGCGCAGAAACACATCATGGAATGAGGCACGCAGCGGGTTGTCGCCATCTGGCGCAATATCGGGCCCGTGCAGCACTTCCCAGTCCTGTTCAGCAAACCATTTCAGGCACTGCTGTTCTAAATCGTCTTCGCTCAGCATTACTCTTCCTCTCCCTCGGTGATCATACCGGTCTGTTTCAGCTCAATCGCCAGTTCCAGCAGGCTCGGGCGGATCGCTTTTTCCAGACGGTTCATGCTATCCATCATCCAGTCGATAATGGCAGGCCAGACCTCTTTATTGCCGCCATCAAACGCCTTTGAACAGACGATCTGGCAGCTTTTTCGCTCTGGCAGTAAACGCCAGTCGAGCGACTCGCCAAACAGCGATTCAATGTGCGTTTTACGTTCCTGAAGGCGTTCAAATAACCAGGTGTTTTCCAGCGCATCCCCGCGCGAAATATTGAGCTGCACGCGAGCATCTTTCTGGGAAAAGATCAGTTCAAAGGGCACGCCGCTGACCCCCGATCCGGCGGCCAGCCAGTGATCGGTTGAGGGAGCGCGGTTATTAAACAGTGAGCAGGGGCTGGTGCGGAATTTTTCCAGCGCCATCGTCCAGAATTCGCGGCGCAGATAATGGCGCTGCTGCAGTTCGCTACTGCTGGAGGTGGACTGTTCTTCCGCCTCTTTCTGCGCCATGCCGATCATGTACGACTCCGCTTCCGGGGTTGGGATAACCTGGCGGATATCGACAAATACGTCTTCACCGAAACGGTAAGGAGTCACTTTGAAGCACTGCGCCCGGATACCAAACTGCATCAGCCACAGCGCGGTATTGGTGACCTCTTTGCGGAAATTGGCCGCGACCATGATGACCCGCTGGGTGCCTTTACGGTTGAGCACCCCTTCTTTCAGGCTTTCCCAGCCCATAAATTCGGCGATAACTTCTGCGGCATGGCGGTTCTCGTTGGGCTCATATTGGTCAAGATAGAGCTGGAAGATCTCAACCACGCTTTCCTGACGGAGATTGGCGCAGTAGCCGGCGTATTTCAGCGCCTGCCAGACGACGTCGCGCCCGGAATCATCGAGCTTGTTTTCGATGATGACCAGATTGCCTTTTTTATCGATTGCCAGCAGGTCGAGGCGCTCTTTGGTGTCGTCAAAACCGGCGAATTCTTTCTGGATAATCAGCAGTTCGTCGTCGTTATCGCGGGTCAGTGCCTGAGGGTTCTTCGCCAGCCACTCCTGCAGGTGATAGCGCTCGGTATAACCGAGGCTGCTAAATGACACCTCCTGCAGCGAGTGCAGGCTGTTGGTCGGCGTATCGACTTTATACATTTTCCGCCTCGCTTACTGCCTGCTCGGCTTCCGGCAGAGTGATTTCACCGGAGAGGAGTTTGGGGAGAAGGGTGTCGCGAAGTTGGGTTAACTTTATATTCTCAGAAGAGTGCATTAATTTAACAAAAGGCAGCGTTGCTTTGTAAAACAACTTTAAAATTTCGGATGGCGCAACAGCAACCATCTCATTTTCTAAAAACACTTTTGTCTGAAAATTACTAATCCCAGTACTTTGATTTTGATATAACCATGTTTTCCCATCTTGATAAATCTTCTCAAGATGAAGGCCCAAGACCATGCCTAATTCCTTACTTTTTGGACGGAAAAGTCGGCAAAAACTTGCAGGCTCCACAGGTAGTGATAGTCGCTTAAGAATCTCATCAGTAACATAGATAGAACGGCCTGTGGGTTGAGTCGGGCTACCTCCTGAGACTTCAATAACAATATCACCAGCATTTAGACTACGTGTTTTTAATTTTTTCTCTTCTACATAACGAAAAGGAACATTGCTATCTTGGCAAGACTTTATATTAGGAATATCTGTTCCTCGAATAATACGCACTGGCATTTTATGCTTATCATCAGATTCATCTTTACCCCAGTCTCCCCCGATTGTATGAGATAAAAGCTCTCCAAAAGGTTGGAATTTCCACCCTTCCGGAATATCCCCCAGTTCACTATCCTGCATCGCAGACGGGAACAACTCTGCCGTGGCTTTTAACTCGGCATATTGTTCAGGGTGTTCACGCTCAAAAACCGCCAGCGCATCGGCCTCTTTCCCCGAAATCGCCGACATAGCTGCAAGCGTCGCGTCTTCCTGCGAACCGCCCGCCTCCAGCACTGCCATTTTGGCTTTAACCGGTTCAAAATCGACAAACCAGCTTTTGAACAGGGCTTGCGCCATCTGTTCTAAAATATCGCTCATATTTTCATTGACAGAAATTTTTTTATCTAATGAGGATAATATTTCTGCAATTCGATCCTGTACAAACCTAGGAGGAAGCGTGAACTCATAATCTCGAATAAGTTTCAATGAGACATTTTTTATAGTTGAACCATTTGCTTGTTGTTTTATATAATTCTGAAAAAGCCTATCCTTCAGTACGTAACCAATATAATGAACGTTAACGTCAGGCAAAACATTAATATAGCAAGCACTCTTACCTAAAATAACAGGCTCATCATTAAATAGTGAAACGTTTCCGATTGTCCCATTTATCGATAATAACACAGTTGATTCATTTAGCTCTTTCTTGTGCTTTAAGTATTCTTCACGACTAACTTTCTTCGTTGATGATGTAATAACTATTCGGCCTGAGCCAAGGTTGTTTCCATTGATGAAATAGTAGCTACCATTGTCATCATATATAGGCGTCCCATGAATCCCATCACCAATTTTTGAACTTATCTGTTTTAGTGAAACTTTGGAAAACTCAAAACTCATAACCCAGTCCCCCCAGATTCGCCTTAATCTGCGCTTCCAGTTTCGCGCTCTCTTCCAGCTGATCTTTCAGTTGTGCCGTCAGTCGTGCCATCTTCTCGGCAAAGGGTTCATCGTCTTCTTCCTGCTCGGCGGCACCGACATATCGCCCTGGGGTCAACACAAAGTCGTTTTTCTGGATATCTTCCAGCGTTGCCGAGAAGCAGAACCCGGCTTCGTCTTCGTAGTCTTTATCCGCCTGCCAGGCATGGAAGGTGTCGGCAATTCTGGCGATATCTTCGCGGCTGAAATCACGCAGCACGCGGTCTTTCATATAGCCAATCTGGCGCGCGTCGATAAACAGCACTTCACCTTTACGGTGTGCTTTGCCGTTGCCGCCAGATTTGTCTTTGGTCAGGAACCAGATACAGGCCGGAATTTGGGTGTTGGTAAACAGCTGGCCTGGCAGCGCCACCATGCACTCGACCAGATCCGCTTCGATCAGGTTGCGGCGGATCTCGCCTTCGTTGTTGGTATTGGAACTCATCGAGCCGTTGGCCAGCAGCAGCGCCATTGAGCCTTTCGGTGCCAGGTGGTGGATCATGTGCTGCATCCATGCAAAGTTGGCATTACCCTGCGGCGGCGTACCGTATTTCCAGCGCACGTCGTTTTCCAGCTTCGCGCTCCACCACTCCTTCATGTTGAACGGCGGGTTAGCCATCACGAAGTCGGCGCGCAGGTCCGGGTGCTGATCGTCCAGCAGGGTATCGGCGTTTTTGTTGCCGAAGTTAAAGTCGATGCCACGGATCGCCATGTTCATCGCCGCCAGTTTCCAGGTGGTCGGGTTGGATTCCTGGCCGTAGACGGAGATTTTTTGTTTCTGCTCGGCGGCGTTGTACTGCTTCTCGCCCGCGTGCTCTTCAATAAAGCGGTCGCTGGAGACGAAGAACCCGCCGGAACCCATCGCCGGGTCATACACACGGCCGTTATACGGCTGCAGCATTTCGACAATCAGGGTCACGATGCTTTTTGGCGTGTAGTACTGACCGCCCTGTTTGCCTTCTGCCAGCGCGAACTGCCCCAGGAAATATTCGTAAACATGGCCGAGAATATCTTTGCTCTTTAAGTTGAGCTTCTCGCCGTTATATTCCGGGTTGCTGAAGTTGGCATCCGAGAAAGTATTAATCAGCCCGGTTAGCACCTCGTTGCCCAGCTGATACTGGCTGATGCGGTTCAGAATACCTTTCAGTTTAGGGTTGGTTTTTTCGATTTCATCTAACGCATTGTCCACCAGCCAGGAAACGGAACGCAGTTTGACGTCATTCCCGGTGGTTTCATCCACCCACAGCACCGTGCCGGTCGGCAACATGGCTTTGTTTTTCAGCGTGTCCCAGCGCGCAGCTTTTGGCACCCAGAAGATGTTCTTCTCGGTGTAGTAATCTTCCACTTCCAACTCATCGGCAATCGCCTGCGCATACTCTTCATCAGAGTCGTAACCGTCGCGCGACATGGCATAGATGTTGTCCGGGTTGCCGACATCGCGGAACAGGGTGATCAGCTCCTGCTGACGAGCCTCAAAGGCATCGGACACATACTTCAGGAAGATAAGCCCCAGCACAACATGCTTGTAGTTGGCGGCATCCATGTTGGCGCGCAGCTTATCGGCGGCCTTCCAGAATTTGTTATCCAGCTCGTTCAGGAACTGTTGTTCGGCGTTGTTCATAAAAATCCTCGAGGCAGCTCGCTGCGAAAACGCAACGATGCCTTATTGCAAATACGATTTTGGAATGCAGTTCGCAAAATGATACCCGGAACGACAATGATTACAAACGACACAACGTAAAGAAGTTTGCATTTGAGAGGTAAATAATAGGAAACTAAACCGCCGTTCCGTATGCGACTTCAACCCTCAAGCCTTACCCCTCAGCTCATTCATTGGGCAAAAGGTCAGTCCTGCAGCATCGAAACGATAATTTTGAAGATTGTTGAAAATGTGTAGCCGCGCATCGATTTTGATTAAAGGTAATCAAAATGTTGTCGATGGTTATTCTGTGTGTATATTTAATATAAAACAGGTAAAAATATGTCCTGGCTTAATTCCGTCTTACTGGCGCTAACCTCTGTGCAGCCTTATATGGTGCCAGCAACCGTTATCGGCCTTGTCAGTTTTGCATTCCTCTGTTTTATTATTTTTTACCTGGCAAGATCGATTAACATTGTTAATCGATTAAAAAAATATACACATTCAATTAATAGTATTGAAAAGAATGAGCCTGAAGATCAACTTCAGCACTTACAAAATTTGTTTGTGCAACCGGAACTCAAACACGCCTGGAATGAGTTTGCTGAATCTCTGCATCCACAACGCGAACTGGTGGGTAGCGAAGAGAAGATTGTCAAAATTCGCGCGACAGCCCCCAGCGCCAGCTACTTCTCTGAACAACAGCTGGTGGATATTCCACTCAATACCGAATTCTTCAAGCATCTACCCGGCATTCTGACCGGCGTGGGGATTATTGGCACGTTCTATGGGTTGATGATTGGCCTGAACCATTTTGACCCCAGCACGCCGGAGCAGGTCGCCAGCAGCGTCAATAATCTGCTGCACGATGTGCTGTACGCTTTCCTTGGCTCTGCGGTTGCTATTTTTGCGTCCATCGTCGTCACGTGGCTGGAGAAATTCTCTCTGGCGAAATGCTATAAGTACCTTGAAAAGTTTACCGCTTCCATCGACAAGCTCTATATCAGCGGCGTGGGTGAGGAGTATCTCGCCTCACTGGTGAAATCCAGCAACGAAAGCGCCACTCAGGCGCGTCACCTGAAAGAGAGCCTGGTCACCGATCTTCGCGATATGCTGCTGCATCTGGCCGAAAGCCAGAAAGTTGAAAATGAACGCCTCGCGAATACATTAAGCAACACCTACCGCGAATCAGGCGCACAGTTCGCCGATCAGGTGAGCGGCGCAATCGAAAATAGCCTGAAGTCACCGCTGGATAAAATTGCGGGAGCAGTTCAAACCGCCAGCGGCGATCAAAGCGGTATGGTACAGAACATGCTTCAGGATGTGCTGACCGCGTTTATGGCGAAACTCGATACAACTTTCGGCCAACAGTTTACGAACCTTAATGAAATGATGGGGCAAACCGTTGGCGCGATCCAGACGATGCAAAGCGGATTCTCCGCACTGCTGCAAGATATGCGTCAGGTCAGCGACGATTCCCGCCAGGGCAGCGCACAGTTAATTGAACAACTGCTCTCTGAAATGAAATCGGGCCAACAGGCCATGCAGGCTGGCATGAATGACATGCTTATCAGCTTACAGTCCTCTGTCGCCAAAATTGGTGCTGAAGGCGAAGGCGCGGGTGAGCGTATGGCCCGCCAGCTTGAGAAAATGTTTGCCGACAGCGAAGCGCGAGAAAAAGCCCAGGCAGAACATATGTCCGCCTTTATTGAAGCCATTCAGAATTCAGTACAGCAGGGCCAAAGTGCCACAATGGAAAAAATGGCGGCCTCTGTCGAAGCACTGGGGGATCAGTTGGGCAGTCTGTTTGGTCAGATTGATAAGGGCCAGCAACAGATATCAGCGAACCAGCAGGCTAACCAGCAGTCTCTGCACGAACAGACGCAGCGAGTGATGAGTGAAGTAGACGATCAGATCAAACAGCTGATTGAAACCGTTGCCAGCCAGCATCAGGGCACGACCGATACCCTAAACAAACTCGCAGAACAGACCAACCGCCAGATTCAGGATATGCAAAACGGCGCGGACAAGATGCGTATTGCCGCCGAGCGCTTTGAACATGCGGGTGATAAGGTGTCGGAAGCGAATCACCTCACGGCTGACGTACTGAATAAAGCGCAATCGGCGGGTTCATCGCTCTCCCTTGCCACCAGCGAACTCACCTCTGTGGTGGCCGATTATCGAAACAATCGGGAAGCTGTCAGCAAATCCATAGCCATGCTGGAGTTGCTCGCAGCAAATACCCAGTCTGAACAAACCACCCGTAGCCAGTTCATCACCGATCTTAAGCAGCACGGTGAGCGCTTGCAGAGCTATAACCGCGAAGCGCAGACCTTTATGGAAAATGTCAGTGACGTGCTCGGCAAAGGCTTTGAAGACTTCTCGGAAGGTGTTTCGCGCAGCCTGGATAAAACGCTGGGCAAACTGGACGTCGAAATGGCGAAAGCCTCTAATCTGCTTGCAGGCTCTGTCGAACAGATCGGAGAAAGCGTCAGCGAGCTTGATGATGTTCTGTCACGTGTTCGTGCTTAAGGGGTGACAGCTGATGTTTGGGAATGCATTTGGCGTTAAAAAGCGCCGCAGTGATGAAGCAGAAAAACCCTTCTGGATTTCTTACGCCGACCTGATGACCGCCATGATGGTGTTATTTCTGGTGGTGATGGTCGCGTCGCTTAGCTCCGTTACACAACGCATTCAACGCGCGGAGCAAGGGGAAAAAGTCAGGGGGCAGGATATCGCCAGATTATGTGAGCGCCTGGAGCTGCATGCCCGCAGTGTAAACAAAACCATCGTGGTGGATTGCCACGATAACCGCATCAGCTTTGGTGAAGCGGGTCGGTTCGACCATAACCGTTTTTTCCTGAATGCTGAAGGGCAAAAAGCACTACAGGATGTCGTTCCGCTGGTGCTGGAGGCCTCTGACAGCGAAGAAGGCAAAAAGTGGTTTAAGCAAATCGTCATTGAAGGGTTTACCGATACCGACGGCTCCTACCTCTACAATTTACACCTCTCTCTACAACGTTCCGAGTGGGTGATGTGTAGTTTGCTCGATAGCCGTAGCCCTTTGCAAAACAGCATCTCTGCGGAGCAGCAGATCCAGATTCGAAAACTTTTCCTGGCAGGTGGGGTTTCGTTTAACAACGCGAAAGAGAGCAAAGAAGCCAGTCGCCGCGTTGAGTTGCGCATGCAGTTCTTTGGGCTGAAGGATAAACGTGATGGGGCCGAGGAGGTGGATTTCCCTCCGGTCGTTAATAAAGAAGTTTGCCAGCTGGTAATGCCGCAATGACGCCCGCGCTGAGTTCTCTCTCGCAGCGAATTGCAGCGAAGCTCTCTTCCAGCCAGCAGGAGGACCATTATCTGCGCAATGATTTCCACGCGCTGGCTTCTGCTGGCCGTGAGATGGAAAAACGATTTGATAAAGCAGAGAAAATCCCCACGCCCCCACATGAAATGCGGCTGGCAGCCCTGCGTCGTTTTCGTCTTGCGGAAGAACTGAGTGAACGTGAATGGCGGATGGTGTTTTATGGCCTCGCCGATACCGATCCGCTCTACCCTGACCGGCCAGTATTACTAGAGGATGATACATTCTTCCCCCATGTCGACAGTGCTATCAAAAAACAGATTGAATCCAGGACACTGAAACGCAAGGATTGGGCAGCACTCTGTTCAAGTTATTTTGCCTACAAACATGAATCGCCAGAAATAAACCCGCACTGGTGTGTGCTGCGTGGTCATATCGCCCGGGGGTACCCCGTGGTAAAAGCCGCTATCCGCAGAGAAAAGTCGTGGATGAAAACCATTGAGTTTTATCACGACATTTTTACGCCTCAGGCTGGCGGTGTGATATCCCAGCAGCTCCTTTCCGGTGAGAGTAACTCTTTATCATCATTAGAAAAAATAGCGCAAATCCCCGATAGCAGCTGGTTGTGGAAGCGTATTTTCACGGTGCTGCTGGCGCAGCTTGATACCCTGGACGATCCTCAATATCTGGACAAAATCAGTTGGCTATTAGGCCTGGCGGCGCAGTGGGTACGTTTTCGCGATGACATCATAACGGCGACGCTGACTCGCTATTACCATTCTACCTATCGCGATCAAGCGCATTCCGCGCTGAAACAGGCTGCCCTGGAATACTGGGATAACCCGCAGCTCAAGAGTCAGCAGAATAAGTGGCATCAGTATGTTTCTGAACCCGTCGCAGCGATGGTGCGAGGCTGGCTGGCAAAACAGGATTTGATGCATTTCTTTGAGCTGTTACGCGGCAATGGCGACGTTGATCAGGCAAGACTGCACTATTGGCTACGTTTCGCGAATCAGATGGGATTCACCCGGATCGTGATGGGGCCAGATGCCTGGCAAGATCGTGGCAGCGACTTTGTGAAATTCCGTGAGGAGAATCGTGGGAGGCTTAGCCATCTGCGAGGTGGTCGTAGTTTCGATAACGCGATGATTATGCAGATTAATGACTACATTTTCGTTGAATTTTCCGGAACGGGGAACGCAATGTATGCCTACCGGGTGGGTCAGGCTCCATTTAATCCAGAGTCACACTCATTGGATATTAATGTCCAATTAAAAGACAAATACCGTAATGTTCTTCGTCTTCCACATACCCCACGAGCCGAAGGGTACAACAAGACCCGAATCACCGGCTGGATGCTGAAATACGACGATGAACTGCGCAAGCTAGGTATCCGCTGGATGGCTGAAGAACCCGTCAAATTTGTAGATAAAAAAGCGCCCTCACCCGCCTCGGTATCTGACATCAAAATCATCAATCCATTGCGGGATACAGCAATACAGCGCCTGGTTGAAAACACCTCGTGCATCGTCAGCGATAATCGACAAAAAGGTGGAGTGCTGTCCGTTCAGCTCAAAGCACCTGACGACATAACAGAAAGAGAGTTGCTTCGACTCGGTTTCACCCCTGTGACTAAAGAACCACATCGCTACTGGATCAAATAATGCTGAAACGTCTGTTGAGTAAACTGACGGGAAACCGTCAGCAGATAGAACGCCACCTGAAGAATCAGTACCAGATTGAGGTAAACGGACTCAGTTTTCCGCAATCATTGGTTGATGACTCAGAGCTTTGGGCGTTGGCATCCTGGCTTGAGCAATTGGCTGAAGAAGACTATTTGATATCACTCACAGACCGATGGTTGCTGAGCTGGGAGGCGTTGTATCGCCTGCTGGGAGATGAAGAGCATGCTAGTAGCCTGCCTCTGATTGGCGTACCTGAAGTATTGCCTTTACGTGCAAGCATGAGTTCACGAGGAGCGCTAAGCGATTGTGATTTCCGCGTCTGGATTGCTGAATGGACTACGCTTCCCTCACGTCAAACTATCCGTTTCAGCCACACCGGGGCTATTTTTACTCATGAAAACAAGCAGCATCTGTTATCGCGAGAAAACTGGGCACTCTTACAGGCAACCGAGCAGTTAAGTACTCAGCAAATTCAGACGCCTGGCGAAACCACTAACCAGCTGGGATGGGCCGCTATTCGCAAATGTGCGAAACAAGCTGCCGCAAAATTTGATGACTACCTAGAAAAGACGCACGTTATCAAACCGACATCGTTATCATTACGTCTGCGTAAGGTGACGGTTGCTGATACTGCCGTTATCGAGATTGAGCCACACTTCGAGGACCAGCCCACTAACTGGCTCGGCAGTTTTGACAAGAACTCACATGTTCACGATAGCTACCGTATTCCCGGAGAGAACGGCGAGCTCAGCCATGTCATCATCCCACCTGAAGTAAAAGAAGTCCTGAATTCAATACACTCAATTCCCGGTCGCCGGGTTGCCGGAAGTGAAGCGCTATCCTTTGTTCGCAACCCCTATACTTTTTTGGGAGAAGATGCCGCCAGTGTTATTGCCCCCGAGGAACACGAACAAGCGCTGTTTGATGCCCATATTTTCTTTCATCACTTCAGGCTTCAACCCCAAATCAATGATGAGAATAAGATAGAGAGCATTACGCTAGTGCTGGAACCTGTCTCACCGGTGCCGCAACCCCAGGTATCATTCCTCCTCTCTGCGCCATGGGAGTTAGATAAATTTGTTCAGGCCTTAGGGATAAGTGTTGCAGCACAAATGCCTGCAGGTTCCTGGCAGGGTTACGAACTGGAACTGAGTCAATTCACTGAACAGCAATGGCATGATTGCCAGTCGCTGCTGTTGCGTTGGCAACAGGAAGTCGAAGGTAAAGAATTTAACGATGTCCTGGATCTGGGCAAATATGGCGATCGCGTCATTGGCATCGGTGAGTTCGAAAAAATATCCTCTCCCTGGCTGACCAAGGCGCAAAGCGAAAACTGGCTCCCTGATGGCATCGACTTCGCCGAGTTTTCGGTTGAAACACTGGATGGCTGGCAACCTGATAATCTAGAGCATTTCGATGAACTGCAGGAGAGAATTACCCTGGCAGAAGCAACGGGCGAAACGCATATCATCTCCCCCTGGAATGAGACTGAACTGCCACTGGATGCGGCGAAAATCTTCAGTAAGAACTGGGAAAAACAGCAAAATGCAGCACATGAATCAGAGAGCAATGTTTCTGAAAAAGCAGCCCGGGCAGTGCTCAAAATTGAACAGAATATTGAAGAAGCCGTTTACATTAAACAGCGCCGAAATTCACTCCTCAATGCACGCCATGCTGAACCTGAAATTCCACTGAGCCTGAAAGAGCACATCCGACTAAAAGACCACCAGCGTGAAGGTGTGGCCTGGCTTCAGCAGCTTTTCCTTCGTTCACCTCAGGAAACTGCAGGTTGCCTGCTCGCGGATGATATGGGGCTGGGGAAAACACTGCAGATCCTGAGCTTCCTGGTGTGGTTCATTGAAAAATTCCCTGACGAGCCACCAAGTCTCATCGTTGCCCCCGTCTCTCTTTTGGATAACTGGGAGCGTGAACTCGACAATTTCTTCTACACCTCCGGGATTTCGGTGATGAAATTGTATGGCGACACTATCAAAGCGGTGAAATACCCGAAACAAGCTATTCCTGCTCATCTGCAGTCTCAGGGGATCAAAAATTTGCTCAAACCCGGCTGGCAAGGTGAGGCGAAAATCATTCTGACAACCTACGAGACGCTTCGCGATCAGGAGTTCTCCCTGGCACGCCAGCCATGGTCCATCATGGTCTGCGACGAGGCACAAAAAATAAAGAACCCGGCAGCATTAATCACTCATGCAGCCAATGCGATACAAGCAAGATTCAAAGTGGCATGTACCGGCACGCCTGTCGAAAACACGCTTGTAGACCTGTGGAGCCTCTTTGATTTCGCTCAACCAGGTCTGTTAGGGGCGCTCAATGAATTTGGCAAACACTATGTTCGCCCTATCGAGAACGAAGCGGACCGTGACACAGGGCGGCTTGAAAGTTTACGAGCGTTGATTGAACCCCAGACATTACGCCGAACAAAAGAAGAAGTTGCGCGTGACTTGCCGCAAAAAATCGAAGTCACCAACTGTAAACAACTGCCACTTTCTGGCCCTCAAAAGCAACTATACCTTTCTTCAATCGCTAACTGGCAACAACAGCAGGCGCTCAGCGAGGGCATGCAGCAGGCTGGTGCTGGGATGTTAGGGTTATTACATCGTCTTAAACTCATTTGCGCACACCCGGCAGTTGTTAACCCAGAGCCTCGCTATCGTGAAGGCTCGACAAAATTGAATTGGATGCTAAAAACGCTGGATGAAATTAAGCACACCAGCAAAGACAAAGTAATCATCTTTACCGAGCTGCGCGATCTCCAGCGCGAGATACAGCATGCTATTCAACAGCGATTCGGTTTCCGTCCGGTGATCATCAACGGCGACACCAGCACTAAAAGTCAGAGCCAGAACAGCCGCCAGCGATTGATTGATGATTTCCAGGCACAATCCGGATTTGGCGTGATTATTCTGTCCACTGTCGCCGTTGGTTTTGGAGTTAACGTGCAGAAAGCAAACCACGTTATTCATTTCACCCGCTGCTGGAATCCGGCAAAAGAAGATCAGGCAACTGACCGCGCTTACCGTATCGGCCAGACAAAAGATGTGTATGTGTATTATCCGACGGTAATGGACACTGAAATCACGACGTTTGAAGAAACGCTAGACGAACTCCTTCAGCGTCGCCGGGCATTGGCGAGGGATATGTTGTGTTCTGCACCGGATCTAAGCAGCGCTGATTTTGAGAACATTTTAAAAGGGACGTAAGCGCTCAATTTTCGTACTACAAAAGATGCTTAGGTCCATTTCAAAGCCAATACCTGCTGCTGACCACCTCAATAAGAGGTGGTGTTAATACAAGGATAAAAAACCCGCCGCAGCGGGTTTGAGGTTTACCAGTAATATTCCAAGGGCCGATTATTCGGCAACCAAAGCAGACTATCAGGATCTGCGCCAGTTACTACAGCATGCGCCAGGGCGCGTTCATCAGCGCGACGTCGGCGGGTCGTATACAAGTTGTTCCAGTAACCCGGGTTTTTGCTGTAATTCACGCGGGGCGCATTGTCTCCATATCGATCGGCGTAGTGAATATGCTTTATACGACAGTGAGTTGCGTACTGCACGCGCCAGTGTGGCAATGGTTTACCGTGGCGATCACGGTCTTTACGGGTATTAAATGTAGACATTAGTAAGCTCCAATTAAGGTACTTACAAATGTTCTCCGGTGGTGTCATGGTGCATTTGTCCTCCTGCTAATCGGTATATCGCAAGCGGTCGTTAATCTCCTGCCAGCTCATACCGTGGTGCTTACGCTGATTTCCACACATAGGGCAAGAGCAATATGTTGGGGTGCCTGCAATGATTCCGATCATACGTGGCGACATGCTAGCGAAAACATGAAAATACTGGCGACGCTTCTGCTTGATACGGCGCTCATGGTGACGGCGCTCCGCTCGTGTACGTGACATTTTGAAACTCCATGATGCAGGGGCTCATTGCCCCTACTTATGAGTTTCGAATGGATAGTCGGGCGAAAATTAATCATAATTGTTCTTCTCGTTTGGCAAACATGCCACCAGCCTTCGCTATTGACTCAACCAGCGCAGCAATTGACGGTTTATAGGCCATTCCGCCGCTTGGATGCGTGATGCCGCACCATTCTACCGGGTATTCTGGTGGAAGATTTGGCACCTTATCCCATAGGCGGTTACCCAGCACCAGGATTACATCAGGTTCCAGTTCCCGGATAACCTCAAAGAATGGGGCTTCTGCGGCCTTCCATGCTTCTGCTGTTGGCGCTACTCGCGAGCCCTCACCGACAATTGCCTGCACGTAATTATAAAACGCGATGTTCTGCCAGACTTCATACCGTTCTTCGTCCGTTGGATATGAGGTATCACCACGCAACACGGCTGTGAGCTTAGAGAAAAACGGAATGCCAGCACAGTAAGCGTGCGTTTTAACAACGTACTGCGTGTAATCGTGGCCTACGTCGTGCTCGTCCGCGTAATGTGACTCACCCAATACCAGCACCCGAACGCCATAACGGCTATCGGCGTATTTTGAGCCAACGAACGGGCGGAAATTTATACTGCTTTGGCGTTGCTGCTCCATATTTCCCCTCAATCAATTATTCGACGATGGAGATCAATCTGTTAGACAACAAAATTCAGTGTACCACTACAGAAACAGGCCATAAGCAATAAGGAACACTGTCGATAAAATTCTGCTATGTGAATATGTAAAGCTCTCGCTCATACCAACATACCGGCACTGATCATGATCACTCGAGCGAACACTTTACACATTGCTATCTGACGACTCGGAATGCACCATCATCATTATTTATTTTTAACGGTGATCATCTACCCTCACCACTACAAATCACTGATTATAAATACATATTTCAAAAGTGATCACATGGTAATTCATACTAATTAAACCAACAGATTGTTATTAATGGGATTTCATCACAATCTTCGGCATTAAGTGTTCCTGCTATTTCAGCATTTGCCTGTTCGGGTAAAGCCATCATAGCCATGGCCGAAGCAAAAAAGGATTGATCAGGCCAAAATATCGAAAATCTACCAGGTAACGTCTGGCAGTACTCGTCACTATCCCAACATGACGACAGTAATCTGCAACGCTCCGTCCTTCTGGCCAAAAACGTAAATAGTAATCATCAAAATGCTTCTTCCAGCGATCACTCATTGGTTTTCTGCGCAGTTGTTTGGTCGCTGATTTGTAGCGTAGCTTATTGTTTCTGATGTAACTTTCAACTGAGCCTCTGCTTTGCAAAAAACAATAACGATGCCACGCCCAATATATGATTTTAAGGCTCTGCCCGCCGGCCTGTCGGCAATTTGCATACACACGCTCAGGATTAAGCCGGTGCTTTCTTGCATACCCGGACAAGCTAACGCCTGTAATTAATGCCTCAAAAGGTAGTTGCGTCGATGCCCTGACCAGCGGGGAGCATCGCGGATCCACCACTTTTCTTCGTCGTATAGTTCATAATACGAACGCCTACGGTGAAACATTGGGAGCTCAGCTTCCCCCAGGAAGTATTTATCCAACTTACCTGCATAGCAGCTGGAAAGAGTTGAGACTTTTAAGTCAGTGGATGTATTCGGGATGCCTTTCGTTCTGGCATGCTGTGGTTTGCGACTACAAGGTTTTGGTTTTTTGAAACCTTGACCTACACGTCGTATTCCCTTAGCAATTGTTTCTTTAGTGTTTTTTTACCAAAATAACTTATACGAAACATCAGCTGTGTATATTTTTCGATATCATTTTTGGTGACAGAGTAATAAGCATTTACTGGAAAATACACTGTACCCTTCGTAGCACTTTCCCAGCAGGTTTAACAATATTGTTCACATTACTTGGATATCGAACATAGTTACCATCCAGCATCAAAAGATAATGATAATGCTGTTTCTTTTCCTCACCCTCTTCCCTAACCCAGATATAGCTGACAAATGACCGAGGATACCTTTTGTTTAATTCTTTGAACAGTAATTCATGAAAGGTACTAACCAACAGATTATCTGGGCTATACACGGGAAGATGGAAATCGTATCTGACAGCCAGAAACCTGGACATAATAGAAACCTTGTTCACAGCTTCGAAGACTTTGCCCATTATCTTTTTATCTTGCTCATCATCAACGTGCTGTACAGGCCACAACACAACCTTAAAGATAAAGGTCCCCTTTGATGGGATCCCTGCAATGCTGCCGACGAAATATTATTAAATACCGTCGTAGATGAGAGCTTGGTTGAGCCGGCTTCTAACTTATTAATCATGCAGAAACCTACGCTTCATCTTTCTGCAGATTCATATAAATCATCTATTCACCTATCATCTTGTTTCATTTTACCTCAGACATAAAAAAGGCTGAAATCCCAGCATTTATACACAGAATTAACTTTGTTGTTCTTTCAACCAATTATCATATGCCTGCTCAGGCAAACCCAAAGTGCGGCCACCGCGAATAATATGTTGAGGAAAAATACCAGCTTTAACCCAGCGATAAAGCATTGTACGACTGCAGTCAAGTAAATGCAGCATTTTATTGATACGAATTAATTGTTGTGGCTGACGAAGTAATACAACCCTGTCACTAATCGTAGTGTTCACTTTCAAAGTTAATATCCCCAGAGAAAAATAAAAATAATACGCATAACTCAGAGCGAGACGCGTTAGCACGACCATCCCGAGTAGATGCAGTAGATAGCATTCATGAGATAGAAAGGAAATGAGAAGTTATAGAATGCAAAACAAGTACGCGAGACGAAAATCAGAGAGTTTTACTGAAGAGGTGTGCTTGTAACTACTTGATTTAAATGGTGCCGATAATAGGAGTCGAACCTACGACCTTCGCATTACGAATTAGTAGAACCACATTTAACTAGCTGTTTTATAAAGCCATAACCGCATTCACACATGACAAGTTAATGGCACAAACTGAAAGTCGAAGGATGACGATTCACCATGTGTGGCACAAACGTGGCACATGCTAAATCACCATCCCCATGCCCCATCACATCACCGGGCAGTCGTCGAACTCACCCGACCGCGCATCGTTGATGATGCACGTGATCACCCCGAATATCGGACGCGAAGTATCTGCACCGGTATCTTCCGGTATCTCCTCGCGCTTCCCGTTCTCCAGGTTGACCAAATGCGGCCTCGGGTGCGAACGGTAGCGCTTAACTCTGAACTCCCCGTCCATGCAGCATATAAGCAATGAGCCATCGCACACAGTCAACGAGCAGTCTATGACCAGCAGCGCACCTTTAATGATGCCCTCGCGATAGTGCGTGTTACCCGCGCGCATGAAGTACGTTGCGGCGGGGTGCCTGATGAACTTCGCATCAAGCGATATGCGCTGCTCTACGTAGTCTGCTGCCGGTGACGGGAACCCCATGATGACCTCCGAAATTAACTGTATGTATATACAGTATTGATTTTGTTCTCTCCGTCAACATTCTTTTTCTGCATTTACCCTATATCATTGACTTTTCGTGATATCTATTTTTCATGATGTTATAGTATTCGAACTATAAAGAATGTAACTTCCAGGGTAGAAGATGTTAGATAAAGGGCTTTTGTATATATGGGCTTTGTCCTCCATTGTGTTATGTGGGTTGATATTTGGATCAAAGATATTTTCATTCATGGATGATGGAAAGTTCGATATAGGTAGATATTCGAATATGGATGGATTGAGATATGTCCTGGCCTCACTAGTAGTATTCCATCATGCTGACTATTACCTTAACTATATCATAGACGGAAAGTGGACAACTAATTCAACTTTCATTTTGTATATTGGTAAAATAGGGGTTTCTTTATTTTTCTCAATTACCGCCTTTTTGTTTTGGGGTAAGATAAAGAAAGATGAAAATGTAGATTGGATTAATTTATATAAAGACAGATTATTCAGAATTGCCCCGCTAGCTATAGTTTCTTCATTGCTAGCTATAATTGTGATTTTGTCTATTTCAGGGTTCCCTTCTAATAACTCTCTAACATTTGGCAGCATAGTCAAATGGCTTGATGCTGGTATTTTCAACGAAAAACCTGATATCAATGGTTTCAAAAGGTCAACCGTCGCCATAGCTGGTGTTACGTGGACTCTGCGATGGGAATGGGGGTTTTACTTTTGCCTGCCTATCCTTTTCTTCTTCAAGCGTAAAGGTATGGAGTTTGCTATCGCGTTTATGTTTGTATGCCTGTACTTTATGCCAGCATTCACAAACGCGTCATACTGGATATTCTCTGGTTTCGCATGTGGCATACTTGCAAAAGAACTGAGTGAGAGAATTTCAATCACCATTAAAACGGCTAATTATTTACTTATTGGCGCACTGCTTGCGTTATGCATTCTCAAGCCAGATATTAATTCCGTCAAATTACCGCCGTTAACTCTTTTAATAATGTTTGCGATATCTAAGGGAGCTGACTTATTCGGCCTTTTAAGGTTGAAGGGGTTTGTGAGACTAGGCGAATGCAGCTATAGCATATACCTTATGCAAGGAATAATATTGTTCCCATCATTTATTGCGCTAAAAACAAATTTGCACAAAGGAAATGATTTTCAGACTATGCTTATCATTACAGTTCTATTTTGTTGCCTATCTTTGCTTTCTATGATGACCTTTCTGTTTGTTGAAAAGCCATTTATAAGAATGGGGAAAAATATAAAACTATAAATATGCAAGGGCGGCAATGCCGCCCCATGTTTAGAGCGCTGTCTTCCTCGCGCCTATGATATTAAAGAAAACCTCGGTGCCGTTGGGTAACGCCCTCGGCGGCACAATACAGTCCAGTAGATTCACTGCGAATGTTGAATTCCTCGGGTCACCGGCCGCATTCACACAAGATACCCTTGTTGTGAAATTATTGCTTACAACCTGGTCAATACCATATAGAAATACTCCAGGCGTTATGTTTTGCACAATCGGAACGGCTTTTGATAGCGGATGTGCCAATGTAACATTTCCGGTACTCCACGCACTCGCTGTAATGACGCTACTCATGTCGAGATTGGTTCTATTGTTTGTCTGTATATTCTGCGTTGCAGTATTAACAATAACTTGTACGTTAGTTGCAAAGTATAGCTTAACTAGCGTCAATCCCTCCGCATCGCGATCTGTATAAAGATTTCGGTCTACAATAACTTTTAAATCTGCGCTTCCTGTAGTGTAAAAGCTTCCGCCTCCTGTTGCGAGTAGATAGCTCAGGTCAGAAGGGATGGTAACCGTAAGATAATCATTCCCACCATCAACTACTGATGTGATCAGTGATACCGCTCGAGACATCGACGGGTCTAAATTCCACGCACCACTAACTTTATTTATCCATGCTCCGTGTAGCATCCATTCCTGTTGACTGGATAAGTTCAATGACCCGCGCCTGTCAATAGCAGGCGACCCCTCCAGGGCTTTATTACCGTTTAGCACACCATCTACAACAATTGCGGAATTCTCACCGACTAAGTTATAACCAAGTTGTGATAAGTGAACCGCATCTGAGCTCATGCCAGCTGCTTTTACTTTTGGCACATCTTCTGATGCAATCCATGCGTCAGCGTTATCTTCACAGAATTCACGCTGCGCTGCCTGGATGACATAGCCTCGCTTCGGATTTGTATCGTTGTTGTACGTCCCGATTGTGTAGTTGAAGAATGCAGTGGCTCCGGTGTCAGCCTTTAAATTAGTCCACAAAGTTCCCATTGCCGCTTTGTACGCATTTTTACCTGTACCCAGGACTTCATCCCTTTCACCCTGAATAAAGAGTATGGATATTTTTGTTACCGATTTACCTTCTGAGGCAATCGCAGCCTTTGCCGCGTTTGCGAAAGCAAGCATATTTGTATAGTTATTGCTTGGGTCCCCTTTTTGCAATTGAGCGATGGACTGGGAATCTTTCCCGCTGTTAATGAACACGCATTCTTTACCGCTGGCACCTATATATTTATTTGCAAAAGAGAGCCATGCCGATCCAGAGCTTGTGCCATCGTTTGATGTTTTCATATAGCTTGTCATTGCGACAAGAGCTGATCCATCCCAATAGCGCGCATATGGAGAAACAAAGTCTGGTGCCCCCGGGGTATTCTGCGCAGTACCTTTAGCATTCGACTGCCCGTATACAACGAAAAGATGTACCCCCGACGATACTGCTCGCTGGCGTGAAATATATGCGTCCTTTACTTTTCCGCCAAAGACGCTGCTGACAAGCCCATCACCGCCTGATGGCGATGTTAATTCACTTCTTAGTGCAGCATCGCCGACACTAACCCACTTCCCCTTTCCAATCCCCCCGGCGCTATCTGGAGTAGATCCGGGGGGGACTACTTTGGGGAAGCTCCCGTCCCAACGGTAGTATTCCCCGTTGCTCTTCCAGCGCAGGCACTCGTTAGCAGTACTAAGGGTGCTGCCATCTTCAAAAGAATCCTTCGTGATATAGCCATAATTTAGAATTGCCTGGTTAGCATCATAATTGATACCTTCAATTGTACGATGCGCCACACCTTTTCTGTCAACGTATTGATGGCCAGATGAGGTTACGAACTCGTCAATTTTACCGGCATTGAATTTTAAATCAGCCGGTGATTCGCTTGGGACTGGATTGTTGGTAGGTGTGGTAGCCATATTTATTCCATAAAAAAACCCGGCGCAGTGGCCGGGTTGAGATTGGTGGATTGGTCTTTTAGTAGATGTTGTCGCTGTATTCCGCGACGGTCAGAGATACCGTGTTATCGGTGTTTGGTTTAATGCTGTTGACTGTCCATAGTTGGCTGTCCAGTTCTTCCACTGTCGCAATTAGATAGCGCGACGGGAGCTGCACTGTATCTCCGTTCCAGATATTGAGTTGAATGTCGGGTATTGCGGCGGAGAATCCGTACTTCGTGTCGCTGCGGACCGTCGCCGGATAACGCAGTGTGGGATTTCCCAGGCTGTCGGTAACCAGGACATACATCGAACCGGTAAACGTAATCGGCTCACTGGTATCGAAGCTGTTCCCAGTTCGGCCAGTGACGTAACCCTGCTGCTGGTTGCTGTCGTAGATGTCTGGCATCTGAATGACGCTGCCAACCTGGATAATTCCGTCCTCAAACACCTTGGCGTTCATCTTCACCCGCGAGTAGATAAGGCGCTTCGTTTCGCGCACCGCACGCTCACGCGCCTGGTACTCGTTACGGAAGCCAACTATCTCCAGTTTGTTAGGGTTCTCCGCTTCCTGCTCGACGATAGCGCCGTTCAGCACGCGGTAGTTGATGTACGTCTTGTTGTTGGTTGTCGGATGAACGTAGGACACCTGCACGCCGTCATAACCGCCAGGAAGAGTGGCCTCGTACGTCATTTTGTACTCGTCCGTCTTCATATTGGCGCGGTTGAATACGGCCGCCGGGTAGTCAACCTTCTGATCTCGCGTGAAGGTCAGCACTCCGTCATCCCAATACGCCATTACGCTTGCCGCATTGCAGATAGCCTGAACACGATCTCCGAGAGAATCGTTTTCATCGTCAAAGGTGTAATCGAAGTATCCAAGTCGCTCGTCGGGCAGGCTTTCCGCTATCGAATACAGCCCATAAAGATCAATGCTGCTTACAGGCTGCTCACCCATGATGAGCCAGGTATGCGCCACAGCATCAGCGAACGAGCGCGAGGCACGCAGGGTGTAATCCACTGCTTGCGTCGTCAGGTTGTAACTGATGGTCTGACGCGTCACCAGGGCATTGTATTTGCGCTCACGACTTCCAAGCGCGCTCTCTGTCGCCCTCACCTTCACGCGCACAATTGTGTCAGTGGAGTGAACAACGTTGCTTCTGACGTTGATTGAATGAATCTCTTCAACCTTCAGTACCGACGCGTCACCGGAGTTATCTGTGCGCTGGAAGCTGATCGCGTACTTACCAAATCCGCCCGTCGGCGTAATCTTGTCCGTGCGATAAAATATCTCGCTTGTGTGGTCGTGCGGCGTGCCCTGGTAGTAAATGAACGTTTGGGTAGTGCCCGGTATTTGGTTATAGCTGTCGTCTATTTTCCAGATGACAACTTTCCAGTTAGTTTGCTTTCCACCGCCGAGGCTGGACTGGGTATGCAGCCACAACTGTGAAGATGCAACCGGTGAGAAAAACGGCCCAACCACCAGTGCTTCATTGTCATTTAGAATGAATTTGTTCGTGTTGATAGTTGCGTTCGCCGGGATATCTTGCGGTCCCTGCAAATTGTTCATGGTGAACGTATACCAACGAACCGGGTTTACCACGGCGCCGTCGTTCGTCTCTACAGCAGAAATCAGTGTGCCGGAAAAGGTTGCATCCTTAGTCACAGACCCGGATGCGGTGCTGTACGTCACGTTAATAGTGAATGTCACTGCATGCGGAAGTACCAGGCCCATGAAATAATCAAACTCAGCCTGTTTTCTGATTTTTACTGCAATCTGTCCGCCAGAGTAAGTGCCGCTCACTACCGTGGTTGCTGTCGCTGTCTCGATCGGGAAATCCCCCGCCTCGTTCTGTCCCGGAACTTCCTGACCGTCTACATCATCGAAACCATACCCTTCGATAATTTGAGGAATAACCACGCCAGGATGATAGAACTGAAACTCAGCACCAGCAAGAGAGCCCAGGCTCGATTCTGAGTAGCGCACAGACTCATAGTCATACTTACCTATGCCAACACACATCCATTCAGTCACATATTTCAGACCGCCGTCGAATGCGTCCTGGCGAACATATTCAAATACCGACTCCTGAATCAGATCCGGGAATGAACGCACCTGCCCGAAAATATCCGGTTTTGCTTTATAGACGCGAGCGGTGTTTGTCTGACCGGTCAGGCTATTGTTCGGTGAATCGACAGTGTTGCCGCCGGTGTTTGCAATCGCAGGCTTCGGTGCGAGGAATGAAAATACTGCGCCTACGACTTTGAATATCGGGCTCAGAATATCGCTTACTATCCCCTTCGGCTGATCGAATATCTGGATGCAGTCCAGTTCGCTCAGTTCAAACGCCAGCTCGTCATCGTCGCCCAACCTCACACCGTTCCGGACGATCAGCAGATCGCGGTGAAAGGTAGCGTCATTGGCCGCCAGCCAGTCATAAAAAAGGGTGCCGTTTGGCACCCTGCAACGCAGCTTAGGCGTTCCTGGAAAATTCGATATCTCAACCAGCGCCATATTCGAAATACTCCACTTTGGTGAATGCCCTCTGGATGACCAGTAACGAGTCCATGCGCACGCTTCCGTTCTCGCCGCGTGAGTGCAGAGCATGCCGGTTCAGCACAAGGCCAACGTGCGCCGGTTGCGAACCGCGATAACCGACGAATATCCCACTCTCAACTGGCTTATCGACCGCGCGCCAGAAAACGACATCACCCTCGTAGCAGGTAAAGAAGTCCGCGCCAGATTCGTAGTCCGGCGTCTGGTGCAGTTCGATGCCGAGAACGTGTCTGTAGTACAGAATGACAAGGCCCCAGCAGTCGACTTTATCGAATGAACACGCTCTGTTTGACCAGGGAACTCCAATTACCTTCCTGATGAAATCAGAGGTACTGAAGCCCTGAATATTCTCGCGGATCATAAAGTCGGCCTACGTTGTTGTTGAGCGGGTTGGTGACGGATAGCGTGACTGATGCTGCATCGGCATCGATATCCACGGTCTTTACGTACAGCAGCCACGACTTAATCGGTGCCGATACATCACCACTATCGAATACCTGCCTTGTTGCCGTGATGGCAGTAAGACGCGCCGCCCCCTTCCATTTTTTCATCAGCGCTTTGATATCAGACGATAGCCGCCCCAGTTTCACCGTTGCGTCGATCACCGGCGTTCCGCTCTGCTGACTCTCTTCGATTTCAAAGCGCGCTGGCGTGTACGTCTGGCCGCCAAGCGTCTTAGCAAAGAATTGCTTATCGACCAGGCGTACATAGCCAAAGGATGGATGGTAGAAGGTGATGGTGTCGTACAGGCCGCGCGTCGGGCGCTGCTGCTTATATTGACGAAAAGATGGCATCAGGGAATCCTTGGGAGACTTTCCGGATCGCGTCCGTCCGGATAACCAGTGACCACGATATCCAGCCATGTATCCCATGGAGGCGGTAGCTCAACAATGATGTCGTCGAACTCGTCATCAGCATTGAACAGGTGGTTAGCGATAACGGTCCCTGTCCATGTCACCACCCCGCCGTCGATACTGGTCTGAACCGGCATAACGGTGAAGTGAAGCTCCTGCAACTGCAAGCCACTGCCCCCGAGATTCACCCGCATCCTAAACCAGTTCACGCCGCGATTGAGATAGTTAGGGCTCCTCAGCCACTGCTGAAAGGCACGCTCCTGGTCAAGCGTGAAAATCCATGTGAGTGACCAGGTAACTTTCAGATCATCAGTCAGATTCTGGAAGATGGCCGGACCGACCGCAGGCTGGTCAGTCTGAAACCCGGTATCGAGCGTCATGTTCTTCCCAGGCTTCTGTGCCAGCGGCAGCCAGTCAGGATAATCAATAATTGCCATTACCCTTGCCCCCTTGGCGTGCGTTTAACGTTCATATTGCCAGTTATGGCGCTGCTTATTGGACCGCCGTTATTCAGGTCAGCGACGATGACATCGACGGTTAATCCGCCGTTACCATCGGAACCGGCCTGCGCGTCGACCGATGATGATGTGTAGTTCTGAATGTTGATGACTACCCCACCACCTGCGCCTCCCTGCATATCCTTGTTGCTAATCACCTTGCCATTGTCGCCAGGTATCATGTACTGCTTACCGGTGCTGGCTTGGTAAATCTCAGGCATACCGCCTTCGCCAACCTGGTACATCCCCCCAGCCGAAACAGGCCCGCCGTTTTTTCGCTTACCGAGCAGACTGGTACCAATGACACCCGCCACCGCCCCGAGGCCGATCGCTGCCGCCGTACCCATTGAAGCAATAGACGAGAGGATTGCCGCTGGCGTCCATGCGGCCGCCGTTGTTCCGGCTGCCGCGACACTTACCGCCGTCTGCGTTCCTACTGCTGCCGTCTGAACAGCCGCAACAGTACCGATCGCAGCTGTTTGCGCTGCCTGCCCCATAATCGCTGACTTCACCCACTCGATGCCCATCTGAACGAAGGTGTTGATTAGGCTGTTCAGCACCGTGTTACCGATCGAGCGCATTGCGTCTTCGGCGGACATACTACCGGTGATGATTCCCGTCAAAGCATTCGAGGCATTCCCCGCCAACGCATCGAAAGAGGCAGCAAGAGCCTCATTGCCTGCACTCTGGTTTCTCCAAATTTCCCATTGCGCTGCCGTTCTCTTTTGCTCATATTCCGTATCAGCTGCGTTTTTAAGCATTAGCGCATTAGAATGAGCTATCACTCCTTGCTGTTCAAACTGCTGAATAAGAGCGAGTTGTTGAGTGTGTTGATTGGCCAACTGCTGGACTGGATCAACCGTACCTGCCGCCTCTTGAAGCGGAGAAACAGACTGGTCAGCACGAATTTTCGCTAACTTAGACTGATGCTCCTGCTCCAGTCGTTCAGATGTGTTGTTGTATTGCTCCTGCGTGATTTTCCTGGCATCAAACGCTGTTTTGAGGTCCTTTATATCTTGCTGGTAGCCTTGATTTTCAGCCGATTCAGGTAGTAGCTTATTGGCAGCAGCTTCCGCTTTGATGGCATTCGCCGTATCCCATTTTTTAGCGGCGTACTGACCAGCAAGGGCTATTTGCTCCTGAGTCGCTGCTTTCCCAAGAGACTGCTGGGCTGTGAGTATCGCCTGCTCTCGGCTTAGCTCAGCAGTTGACTCGGCCGACATATCAGCTTGCTGTTTCAGACTTTCGAGCTTTTGGGTTACAGACTCAGCTTGCGTGGCGGCTTGTTTACCAGAAGACGCGGCCTGATCAGCAGCTTTCTTTTGCTGCTTTTGTGCTTCAACTGAATCGTATTCAGCCGCGGCGCGCTCTCGAGCCAAGCGAACGTCGTTTTCATTACCCCCCAGCTTTCTAATCTCTTGCTCGGCTTTTAGTTGCGCGCGCTTACGCTCGTTTAATTCACCTTGCAACTCGACCTGGGTAGAGAGGTTATCGAGATAATCTTGCACGCCTTTTGGCCGCTCAACCTTGATACTAGATGAGTTGAAATTATTCTTCTCATCATAGGCATACTTAAACATGTTGCCGAGGTTATTCATTATCCCGGCAGTGACGCCTGCTGCTTCTCCATCGCGACGGAGTAAGTCGATGCCTTGTAACAGCGTGCCATTAAGCTGGGCGCGCAGTATGCCAACACTGCTGACGGTCTGGCTCAATTTATTTTCGGCGGAATCAACCTTGCCAGCCTGAACGGCCAGATCTCGGTTAATTTCAGCGTAATCCTCCGCCACTGCCGCTGCACCACGAATTTGTGCGGCCTGTTCGATGAATGTTTTGCGCTGAGCTAGTTCATCATATTCCTGCGTTAAGCCAGTAATCGCCTCGCGCTGATCAATAATCGACTGCTCAGCTTTGGCAATATTCGCCGCCAGCTGCGCAGAGTTCATATCTTTCATCTTCGCCAGAACGCCATCAAGAGAGTCCGCAAACTCAATACTCTCCTGCCTGGCTTGCTGCGCTTTCTGGTAGAAATAGAATATCGCAGCACCAGCGAGCATTGCTGCACCGGCTGGTCCCCCAATCAGAGCCAGGGCTCCGCGAGCCATCCCCATAGCCACTGATGCATTTCGCGCTGCAGCCGAAGCAGTATTCTGCGCAGCCGCTTGCGCGATTTCGGCCTGTGCGAGGCTAAGAGAAGCCGTTCTTGCTGCGCTTTTAGCCGCAATAAGATTATTCAATGCTATGGTTTCAGCGGCGCTACCGCGGGCAACGTTATACTCGGCCTGCGCGAGGTTCATCGCGGAGATAGCAGCCTCTTTGTCAGCAAGCGCCTTTCTCTGTAATGCATTTGCTGCGAACTGAACCGACTGCGCAGCCTGAACCTCTGCCGCAGCTTGCTGACGACTGGCTGCGATACTCTGTATTTTTGCTGTTGTGGCCATAGCAAGAGCGCCGACATAGCGAGAACCCATCACCCCAGCAAATATCAGCGCCGCTGACGTTGTTGCGTCAATAACCCCTTTCATTTGCTCCGCGTTTTCGCCGAACGAGAGCATCCAGTCCGCTGACTTAATAAGCCCGTTGGTAAACTCCTGCAGCGCGCCAGTTTGATTCTCGAACGCGACAAGGATCGACGTGATGGCGGTCTTGATGCGAACACTGGCATCGACAAGGTTGTTGGACATGCCAGCTGCGGCGGCGGTATTTTCATCTAGTGCCTGACGCAACCCTTCGGTCAACTGGCGGGCTGTCAATTGACCGGCAGCTCCCAAGGCTCGAATGGCTGCCGCCGACTGTCCGCTTGCTGCAGCAATATCATTGATCACTGATGGAATAGCTGTGGTTAGCGTTTCCCACTGATCGGCTGCGACCTTGCCTGTGTTGACGGATTTTGAGAAAGCATCAATAGCTGCGCCCGCTCGGTCTGCCGAGGTAGCGTTTTTAACAAACGCATAGGACATGGAGTCCTGTACATCAACGGCTTCACTGGTGGAGTAGGACATGCTGCGTAAACTGTCTGCGGTGCGGATGTAAAGTTCCTGCGCTTCCTGCAGCGAACGATATGTTCCGTTTGCAGTATCAAGCAGGCGCTTTTGCACCATCTCAAATTCAGCCTGACTGGAGGTAGCCATTTGCACGCGCTCAGCCATCTCCTGATACTTCTGCACCATGTCCGCCATCTGGCGAAGTGCCGCGGCAGCGATGACGCCTTTTATGGTAGAGGCAAGTTTAGACAGCCCGGAATCAAGGCTTTGAGAGGCCCGGTTAGTTCTGTCAAAACTTTGCTCCATGCTGTCCAGCGCGCGATCGGCCTGGCGCTGTCCTTGCAACAGGCCAGCTACATCAGCGCCTACTTCGTAATAAATCTCGCCAACGTTTGTGGACATCCGCTATTCTCCAGGCAGTAAAAAACCCGCCGGAGCGGGTTGATCATTTATGCAGCCTTTGCCAGCCTGCGCTTTCGACGCTCAAAATATTTGTCTGCTTCTGAATCGTATTCTTCCCGGGTATAACCCTTTTGATCTGGGTACTTATCTGAAAGCATTAACTGAAACTCTGTCATGGAAAGCTCCTGTGCTTGAGACTTATCCATCCCGAAATGATTTTGTGCGGCTCTAATGTATTCGTATGCATGAAAACCTTTGACCACCTCGCGTGACTCATTTTTCTGGAGCTGCCTTACTTTGGCTTTCCCGATGATCCCATGAGTTATGAGTAATTGAGCGAGTATCACAATATCGAATACTGGAAGAGCACCTTGCCGATAGACGAAAGTCCACCTTCCACTTTTACCCGGTACTACCTCACCAATGAACAAAGTTATGTCACTATCACAGCAGGCCGTCAGAACTGACATAGCCGCCATCAGCACCGGTTTAGAAAAACTATGGCTTGAAATATGCCTCAGTAACCACGCAGGAACCTCGCCGTAGGCTTGCACTGCACGACGGATAAGCGGCGTGATCTCGTCACTGTGAAGATCATAAAATGTCTTAACAATTTCCTCAGGCTCGCCAATTTTCATCATTGCACGAAAGGAGGGTCTGAAAAGAAACTCCTGATTTTCAGTCCATATCGAAAACTCTCCGATCTCCTTTATTGCCGTCATCCTGGCCTCCTTTAAGCAAAATCAAGGGCAGATGTCCTGCCCTTTGGTTTGATTAAACAGTCACAGTGACGGTATGAGTCGCAGTGAATTCACCATCGACTGATTTAACAGTAATGATTGCCGTACCTGCCGTGGCTCCAGAGGGAGCCGACACAGTTACAGTGTTTCCCGCGAAAGCTGCTGTAGCTCTGGATGGAACAGAAGATGTAACGGTGAACAACTTATTATCTGCGTCAGCTGGCGCGACAGTAACTGTGAAGGTAGTGCTGGCACCTGCTGCGACAGAGCTCGTTGTAGGCGTGAGCGACACACCAGTCACAGGAATATCAGTATCAGCCTGAGTAAGCTGGAAAGTTGTCCCTACATTAAGCTTGAATTCTAAGCTGTAAGTAACGATCTCCTTAACGCCCCCACCGTCGCTGGTTCCTGATGGGACCATGTAGCCAATGTGGTAGTAATCACCCCAGTGGAATCGCATCCATACGGCTGGCTGACGACGAGCCATTACTTCATCGACGATATATTTAACGAACTCTTGGATACCGAATTCATCAGTGCGATCTTTAACGCGCACTTCACCTTCGATTGAGTAAGTTGGATCCAAACTGGCAATCATAGTCGCTGTAAACCCACCGTCATCAGCGTCCGATGTCAACGTTTCAGGGTTGAAATCCCATGTCGCAGAAGTCGGAAGGCCTACCAGCTTCCATTCGCCCTCAGCAGGTACGACGTCAGGACAACCGTAAGCCAGCTCAAGAGTTTTCGCTCGCCCAATAAGGCGGTCAAAACTGGTTGGGCAACCTTGCATAATTACTTACCTCTTTCGTGGAAATAAAAAAAGGCCGCCGTGGCGACCTTGTGAATGTTGGTTCTTTTACTCACCGTAGAGGCAAGAAAATTGCAGCCTATAAACTGGCCTTCCCTCCTCTGTCAACATTGGCGGCGGCAGAAATCCTACTGACTGAATTTGACCTACGCATTTATCTACTAACGGATTAGCTTCGATATAGTTGAGAATTGCTTGGGCCGCCGTTGCAGTAGCCCCTCGTTTATCTTTCTGCCCGATTACATCTACCAAAACATAATGCTCGCCACTTTCTGAGTTTGGCAGGCTAACACCATTGTTGGGTCTAAAGACCATGAATGCGTCAGTTGCCTTCTTGGTATCTTCGAAGAAGTTCAACTGCACAACACGACCGTCAGTCAGCCCCGCTGAGACAAAGAGGTTTCTCACCCGTTCATACATTGATGGTGTCATACCGACAACTCCCTGCGTACCACTTCGTCGATTTGCGAACGCATATCATCAAAACCTTTACGCAAAAACTCCTTCTCAGCGGTCGAACGTCGGAACTTTTGTTTTACGTTTGGATCGTGAACTGATAAGGCATAGTTTGCAGAGTATCCGATACGCCCCGTAACCAGCACACCATTGATATTTAACTCTCTGAACTGACTATTTAGCAGAGTTGAGGTATCGATTGGGGTATACAAAGCAGCCTGAGAACTACCGATAATGAGCGCGGACTGAATCGCTCTTACTACCTTCCGACCTGAAATGTCATCGATAATTCTGTTCAGATTGATTTTCGCTCGGCTAATGCCTTTTACTTTACCTGCCATTATGCCCCCGTAATCAGCGCGTAATCATCAGCCAGACGTTCAAATGTGTCGGCATAGCGGATAATGCTGATTATCTCATCAGCCTCGGCCTCCAGGGGGTCAGTAAGATCAGAAACACCGATGAATAGATAGTCACCTTCATTCGCCAGGGCGTACTCAGTCCAGAACGTGTTTTTAACTACGACCTCTGATCCGAGATTCCCCATCGCTGCGGATACGCCAGCCACTTTCCGGCTGAGCCCGCCCTCGTAATCGCAGAGGATTTGCTCAGGCTCGGCATAACCAAGCGGATCGCCGTATTCGTCATTGCCTTCCAGCTTGCGCCAGATGGTCGCCGTGGCGGTGTAAGACCAGTTCGCTACTGATGACATCAGCCCTCCTTCCAGCGCAGCACTTTCGCGCCTGTCGCCCGGATGCGCGCGCAGTTGATATGCCACTCGCCGTCAGATTTAACGTAACCGGTAGTTTCCCGCCCGGTGTCGGTCATTACCCATACGCGGGTGAATGAGCGCGGCAGGCCGTGCTTAACTGATTTGTACGTCATCAGCAGCCACCGACCACATCAAAGAAGCCAACGGTATTGCCAGCGCTAATTGGCAACTCTCCTGTGCATCCACTCGTATCAAGTTGAGACAGGGAGTTGCGTAGCCAGGTGATACTGTCGTCCCCATACTCAAACGAGCGGGAAGCGCCAGACGGCGCACCCTGCGATTTGATGCGCCGCGCACCGGACGAAGTAGCCATCAACGCAGCTGCATACATCAGGATCAGCTTTGCGGAGCACTCGTCATAACCCGCACCTTCGAGGCACGGGATAATCTTGTTCACAACGCAGAGAATCGGATCCAGCAGCGCACCCGGGATGGAATAACCCAATTCACCGAGGAATTGCTGAACATCTGCCGCCGTGATTGGGTTAACCATGCTTACTTATCCTTTTTGATTGCTGCTGCCAGTGCTGCTTCTGCTTCGTCCGCGCGTTTTGTTTCTGCTGCCAGCGCGTCGGCGTGAGCTTTGTCCTTCGCTTCGCCATCGGCGATCAGCTTTTGGTTCTGCTCCAGCGCGTCGGCGAGTTGCTTTTGCAGGCCAGACAGATCTGCCTGCGGCGCGGACGGAGTTGCCACTTCAAAGGAAAGCTTCTCGCCTTTCTTCTTGTCGGTTTCCTTCGCTTTGCCGGTTTTGATCCAGCGGTCAGCAGTCGCTTCGTCTACGTCGACCACAGCGCCGACCTCCAGTTTGCGGAGATCGGCACCGGCGTGCAGGTTGCTTGCCACGATTTCTACCAGTGCCATGATTTATCCTTAGCTCGATGCGTGAATGACAGAGTATTTGTTGTTGATGTCCTGCTTCACCATCAACCCCATTGCACCCCAGGTGCGCCAGATATAGTCGCTGTTGTACTCCGGGCGTGGAGATGCAACGGTACCGATAGCCTGGCCGACGATCGGAGCGATAACGCCTGCGCCAAGCGGGACGATGACGATTTCGTTACCGGTCAGTTGGCTGTCTTCTTTAATCGCTGCCACGCCGGTCAGTTTCAGGATTTCATCCATGATGGTGCCCGACTGGAAGTTGTCAGAGAAGTAGCGCTCCAGATTGGAGATGATTTCACCGGACACATACCAGGTCTGCTCGGCATACTGGCTATTGATGCGGCGCATTTGGTCGCGCAAAGCGATTGCGCCAGCGCGAATCTGCTGGGATGTCGCAGTACCTGAAGTAAAGTCGATGTTCAGGCCGGAAGCGCCAAGGTCGATTTGCGCCACACGCTCATCGTCTTTGATGCCTTTCCAAGTCAACCCATCGAATACGGCGAAGTTACCCGCTTTATCACGGAAACCGTTGAAGATGTAATCGACGTAACGGCGTTGAACGTCTTCAACCGAACCACGCTGCGCATCAGACTGTGACTGCAATGCCTGAGGGCTGTTGAAAATCGGGTCACGCCACTCAAACTTAAACCCTGAGTCATGGATCGGCACCATCGTGCCATCGAAGGAATAGCTACGAGCATCAAGCGCCGCGCCAACCTGTCCGGACATGGAAGTGTGGGCCCAGCCGCGACCGCCGGTACGAGCGTAGTCGTAGCGAGACTGTTCGATTCGCACCGAACGCGAGAGCGGCATCAGGTCATTCAGCAACGTGAATTCGGTGTTCGGTTCGAACTGCTGCAACACGGTGGTATCAAATGCGCGGTACAGGCGGCGAATGTCATCTACAGCGTTTACCGCGTCCAGATGACCATTCTCGCCAAAGCGCGTACGAGCCAGAAAGTCAGCAACAGCCTGAGCACTGGCATTACGCTCATTTTGCAGGCTGTTGAACTGCCACTGGTTAACTTCTGCGTTACCGGTCTTTTCGCCGATAGACTTGGAGAATACAAACATTCAGTGCTCCTTACTTGAACACAACACGAATCAGATCGCCCGCCACCGCAGTGACAGCTTTATCTTCTTCGATGTAGGCGAATACAACGGCATCAGCGACAACGGCGGTGACGCGACCATTTGCGACGGCAACAGGCTGGCCTTTGGTGTAGGTACCGGCAGCGGCCCGAACGTTCAGGAACATACCTGGCAACGGATGAATGCCAACGACCAACTCATTGGTTGGAATGGCATCATCAACGCTCAGGCAGCGCAGGTAATCTTTGTTTGCCACGTACTTAATCGCTGCTTCTGCACCTGCCACAGAAGCCGTGAATTTATCCGTGGCGCTGAAGAATCCCACGGTGCCAGGCAGAGTAGATGCAGCTGCGCCGCCTTCACGGTTGAGAAGCGGGTTCGGGAATACGCCACCCGCGTGGATGATATGCTTTCCATCTTTAGCCATTATTTACTCCGGCATTTCGCTGACTGATTCTGAGGAATTGACCTGGCGGAATGCACCATTCAGGCCGGTTGATTTCTGGCTGTTGGCATACAGTCGGTCTAACGCTTTGCCATCCAGATCTGCGACTTCTTCATCGCTCATGTTCATGGCGAGCTTCACAGCGTTACGCTTGTCGGCTTTCTCTTTGTCAGAGTTAACTGCGAGGCCAGATTTAACGGCAGCCAGATCATCAGCGAATGGCTTAAACCATGCTGGAGCTTCCTGGCTGTTATTGGCCTGCTCTTTCGCTTTGTCGTCAGCTTCTTTCTTCAGGCGCGCGGCCTTCTCTTCAGGCGTTTCGGTTTTCGCGGCTGCCTTCTCGGCGGCCATCTGGTTGTATGCGTCCATCAGCTCGTCGTCGGACTTGCCATCAGTCGGCTTACCAGCGGCTTTCAGCGCATTGATAATCAGTTCTTTCATCGGATCGTTCTCTCCGTTGGTTTTAATCTCGTACTCAGTGGGTTTGCGCACGACTTCTACAGGTTCGCCGACGAACACGGCCTTGCCGCCCTCATCGATGAGGTACTTCTGTTTGAAATATTTGGCTTCATCGCGATAGATGAAGGTGTCCGGCCAGACTGACTCAGGCCAGAGGTATGAATCCTTACCCCGGCCCTCGCGAAGCTTGTCGCTAATGGCGCGCTGGATATCGTCGAAAGAGAAGTTAGAGGCGTTGGTGAAGAAGAATTTGGTTTTGTTCAGCAAGCCTTCCCTTGTGAGGTCTGAGGCGTCTGCCAGGTTAGCAGTCTGAATCTCCATTTCATCGCCTTGGGCATTAACGAAAATTCCAACACCTTCCTGTGGAGTTCCGGCTGGGGTCTCATGCAAAAGGATGGCGCAGTGGTCGTATTCCTGATTAGTTGCCACCCATGTATGTTTCTTGCCTTTGGAGACGCCATTTCGCGCAACTTTGTTAAGCCCCAACCCGGTAGATACTCCGATCGGCTCTACTGCCTTTCCTTCCTTCATATCATCAAGGCGGTTAACGACCTCTTTGCCCTTCTCGGTCGCCTCGGCAAATCTGCGGTTGACGCACATATCCATCAGTACGCGATCACCATCCTTTCGTACGTTTCGGGCAAATGCACCGATGTGATATTCGTTCACGGCGCGCACATTGCTGGCACTGACGTATTGCCCGTCAATCTTAGGATGCCCGTATGGCATGGGCTTACCTTCAAGACTCTTAAAGCCTTTTGCTATCTCGTCTGCCGGGTACAGTCCGCCATTGAGTACGATATCGTCGATAACCGGACAGACGTCCTTCACGACGATGTGCTCAACGCCATCAATTGTTTCTGAGGTGATGTTTGAAGCGGAGTTGATGACCGACAGCACGTTTACGCAGATGCGTGACATGCTGTGTCCTCGTTGGTGGATTTCAGGCAATAAAAAACCCGCCGGAGCGGGTTAGTGTTATTTAGATGAAGTCATCACCGGTAAATCCGTGGGATTCAGCCCACTTCATAATTTTCATCCGGGCCTCACTTTCATCTTCGGTGATAACTCCGTAGGAGTGAACCTCATCCCCATGATCAGACTTAAAAGTAGCCGTAAACTGACTGCGACCGCCTTCCGCCTGACTCTTAATTAGCTTCATCTCATTAACCCAATTTTTATATGTGTTAATGAGATTGCCACTGCTTGCGCTCTTTAGCCAGCTTATCTGCAAGTCCATCGTTATAGAGCTTGCCGTCATCATCAAGAAGGCACGGGGTGTTCGAGCAGTAACAGTTATAAGAGTTACCATCCTTCGCGTAGAACTCGGCAACCTCTTCGGTAGAGAAGGTCTTGCCGTGACGTGCAGCGTGGGTGGTCCTGGTCGTCGGCTTCAACGCTGAAATCCAGAGGATTGCAGTATTTAGCCCAAGCCTGTCCTTGGCCCAGTCGGTTTCATTGCGCTGCGCCTGCCTTAGCGCGCCGACCTGCTCAGTCTGAGCGATGGTCTTCGCCTTCGACATGCTCACATCGAGGCGCTTGCTAACGATGCTGGCCGTCTCGCGCGGGTTAATGCCGCGACCGATTGAATCGGCAATGACATTGGCAAGGTCTGCACGCGCGGTGTCACTGATGCCCTTCCAGTCGCTGTACGTGCTAACGTAGGCGCTGGCTATCTGGTTCTGGTATGCCGCACTTGAAAGCAACTGCTGCAGCGTCGTCTGGCTAGCGTATACCGGTGACTGCACCGACAGGTTAGTGAATGCGCCCAGCGTGCCACGCTCGTACTCAGCTGCGACGTAATCCATAGCCCAAATGTTCTGGCTGCCGCCGTCGAGAAGCTCGTCATCGAGTATCCTCTGAACCACCTGCAACAGGTCAGCCATTTGCGCCGCTGTCATATCGTAGATGTACGTACCGGCGTTCACCTGGTACAGCGACGGCTCTGCACCCTCGTTGTTGCACATCATCCATGACCGCTCGCCGTTGGTTTCCCGCTGGCGCCCGGTCAGTCGCAGGTCGAACACATCCTTCAGGCGGCGCTTAATGTTGAGATACCGGTCTTCGATATCGTTGAACATCCGGCTTACCTGCCGCGATGACTGCGTGGGGTCAGTTTTATTGCGCGGTACGATTGGCGTCCCGATTCTGGTTTGCGCTGTCGTCATCATCTGTCAGCGGATCCTTATCGGTTTGCTTTACATCAGGGTTAGGTGGCTGCACGACCTTGCGAGGCTCAAGCTCACCTACTGCGCGGATTTCGTTTTCATCCACTGCCGGAGTGCCGTATGCCTGCTGGGTGTCTTTCGCCACAACAGCCATTGCCTGCATGTTGGCAATCTTCTCTTTTTCGCTTGGTGCGAGCAGATCAGACCATGCCAGCGTGACTTCCCCAGATGATGGTGGATCAATGACACCTACCGTCCAGAAGCGCTCAAGCACACTCTCTACCACCATCGACTGGAATCCCCAGCGGCGGCCATTGCAACGCTTCGCCCAGTCTGTCTTATCCTCATCGGAGGCAAGTCGCCCCGTCTGCTGACCAAACAAGATGGTAAACGGGCATTGAATAGAAGATGCAAACTCGTTAGCGGCCACCGTCCATGTAGGAGATGGATCGGCTGCTGCCACGGAGAGCACCGACGGAGTACCTGCCTGCATTACCAGGGCCGCATCAGTACCACGGTTCATCTTGGCTACTTTGTCGTTTAGCGCTTCCCCAAGGTCTTTATAGCCAGCCTCTGTGGCTTGCTTTGATAGATTCGCTATGCCAGTTTCTTTATCAAAAGCTATCGCAAGTTGGCGACTGGCGTTCTTCAGGAATCCTTCTGCACTACCGCCCGATACCTTTTCCAGGTCGAGTAGTTTGTTATATCCCGCGCGCAGGAACGGCACTCCGGATAGCATGTTCTCATCTTCAGAGCCTTCGCAAAGAATGATGATTCGCTCGGGGTGTACGGTAACGCCCCGCACCGGGCCGTACGTACCGTCATCACCAACGGGCTGCTCGTTGAAGTTGTACGAAACAGGCTGCCCGTACGTTTCTGAAAGCGTGTCAGTGTCGAAGTTGCCTGGCTTTATCTGCGATTCCCACGCGGGGATCAGCTTAACGATGGGTCCACTGCCGATATTCCGCAGAGATTTCACCTTCGCTCGGTCTACCGGCTCGTGCCATTCCCTGCCATCGCGGAACTGAATTAGCAAAGCCGAGTACCGGCCAACCAGGTTACGGCGATCCGCATCCTTGATTTTAGGCCAGTGCTTCTTCAACAATTTAGTGACTGACTTTTCCCAGTCCGTTGTCTCGGTCGACTCCTTGCCGCCGTCACCATCGATTATCGTCGGGTTATCTACCCAGCACGAATCGAGAAGCTTGTGAACGGCGGCAAACGCCACCGCGTTACGCTCATAAGCACGGTAATAGCGGTCGAATTCCAGGTTGTTGGGATAGCCGAACTCATCCCACAGCTTAGTTCGCTTGGTATTCCCCGGCTGGCCTGCGTACAGCATGCGCTGCCGCCCGATAGCATCAGCAAGGGCGTTAACGAGGAATGAAACCTCGCCTTGTTGTTCACTCACTGATGAGCTCCTTAGAAGAATACTGCGCCGACCTGCTTGTGGTTGTTCTTCGCTACAGCAAAGTAGCGGAAGCCGTCAGCGCCGTGTGATGTAAAGTCATGAAGCGGTTTATCTTTCCAGCAGCCGCGCTTGTCGTCCCACTCCTTGCGATAGCCCTCTAGGTGGGATATGCCCTCGGCACACTTCTCCTCATCGAAGACGCAGGACGGGAGAATTTCACGCACCGACTCAATGCCGGTATCGACACCTGTTTTAGGCACAACGTTGAATGTCATCGAATAAACCTGGCCGTCGATTTCATAACCTTCCTGCGCAAGCTCTTTACGAGACTTGGCATCAGAGCCGAATTCACGGTTTTCAATATCGTGCGGTCCCCAGTGCTCGCCGTACTCATAGCCCCGGTCTTTCAGCACCTTCATGTAGTGCCGTAGACCCTCGCCGGAGTTTTCGTAGTAGTCGATGACGTGGAATTCAGTGCCAACCTCGCGAACGAACCAGATGGCCGTGGAGTCACCCACACCGATATCCCAGAATGTGTGCACCGGGAGGTGTGAGTTATCCGGGATCTGTCCGATCCGCTTATTGGTGTAGAGCCAGCGGAACTGTTTGGCGTAGTACGCGCCCTCGACCGACTGCTGGAACGCTTCGGCCGGAATAGTCGGGTATTCACGCTTCATGTCGTCGCCGAGCGTTTTCTCTTTCGCGTAGTACCAGGCTTTTTGGCGCTCGTTTACGACAACGCCGTGCTTCGTTTCCATTTCAGCGAAGTAATCAACCAGGCGCTGCGGTAGCGGTTCTACCGGGTCGATTGCGTACTGGGGATTCTTCCACCAGGAGAAGAAGAAAAACTTCCAGTCGAGCGGTGAGAGCACCTTGCCCTGCAATAGCGCCTTCTCTGCCGTCTGGCAGTAATCGAAGAAGTAACCCGCCCGCCCCTCCGCCGTGCTCTCGATAGTGGCGAAACATCCGGTTGATACCGCCTCAAACGCACCAGTAACGATCTCACGGGCTTTATGCGGGAACTTGGCGCATATCTTCCCGAACTCGGAAACGTGCAGGTAACGTAGCGTGCCGCCACGGAATGACGTGCTGACGTAGAGCGAACCGCCCTTCTTGAAAACGAGCTCACCGGAGGAGTCATTGCTGGCTGGATTAGCCGCCTTTATCTCTGCCGGCAGCTTGTCGTATGCGTACTTCACCTTTTCGCGGAACAGGCGCTTTGCGTCATTCAGCGTATGGGCGATCAGCGCGCACTTAGCAGACTCAAACAAGGCCGCATCCAGCTGGATAATGCACACCTCAGTTGTGAAACCGAGCTGACGAGCTTTCAGTATGATGTTGCGGGTGTGGATCCCCTCGAAGTATTCCCGCTGCTCAGGCGTCATCCTGAACCGCGTAGGCTTACCCTCTTTGTCGGTTATCCAATAGAGATTATTCAGCCGCCAGTCTTTATCGGACAGCAGCTTTATGTGCTCAGGTTTCATTACGCCCCCTGAGACAATGAATCCATCAGGTTAGACAGGTCGTCGACCGTCTTATTGCCTTCCTCAGTGTCGAGGTTGTACGCCTTCCGCTCTGCGTTAATCACTTTGATTTGAGCATCTACACCGGCGGTGATCGAGCGAGACATTGAAACGTGGTTGTCTTCCGTAATTTCAGCATCTTCGAGGAAGTCGCGTAACTTGTTGGTGATGCCTCGCCATGCTGCTAACCCTTCACGATGAGCCATGACAACAGCAGCGGCCTCGTCGGATGCCTGGTCAATTATTTGCTCATCAGTAACCACTGGTGCCTGGTTACCGTCTTTGGTTACTGACTTGGTTACCTTAGCTTTAGTGGCGGCTCTAACCTTGTCGGTCAGGTCCCGCTGCCATCCCTCTTTGTTTGCTCTCTTCAGGATGGTTGCGTGGTTAACGCCATGCTTCTCACCAATTGCTCTGACTGACAACGAACCAGCTCGGTACGCCGATTCGATGGCCTCCCAATCTGGTTTGGTCATTAGTTACTCCGTTGTTTGTTCTGCCTTGCTCTTGGCCTTCAGGTAATCGCGGGTAATGTCGACCAGCAGAATCCGAAGCGCCTCATCTTCAGAGATGCGCTGGCTAAGTCCATTAGTGCGGCGCAGTAGCTCGCTGGCTACGGCCTGAGCCTCTTCCCCTGCCGCTGAAACATCCAGACTCAAGGTGACCGGGATAAACTCGCTCTTCATGATGCGGTGCCCTCTGTTTCTGCCGATGGCTGTTCTTCTACCACCGGGACAAAGTGGAACTGCTCCACGCTATCAGGTCGGAAATAACGCCACTCGCCTGTGTCAGTCGCCAGCGCTACGAACCCGTTAATGATTTCCGGCTGGCTTCGCTTCATCAGTCCGGTGAAGGTTTCTTTCGATGTGGTGGTGATAGTGATTTGGTAGATGTCGGACATTGAGAACCTCTTTATCCGCGATCGGGGATATTATTATTTTATCCCCGCAAGGGGATATCACCATTACGATGCGGCTGCTCAAGTTTATAGCAATAAAAAACCGCCCGTGGGCGGTTAGTAGAAATTTGCTTTCGCTTGAATCTCACAAGCTCTTCAGCAGGGTGACCCTGAAGCAGCGGCTGACTAATGAGTTATTTTTCCAGTTTAACAATTTATCCATAAGTTTTTTAGTCATATCGGCTCCTTTTGCACAGAGGTAAGTTGAGGTAAAGCTAATCATTTCAGCTATAACGAAGTTTGACAAGAAGACAAGTGCGCCACCACTTGCACCAACAATAACGAAGGTTAATACCAACCTCAAAAGACAGCTACCGCTTATTTCTAAGCTCTTTATAGCGCATAATTTTAAAAAGGAAAATATTTTACTGTCACATTATCGAAGCCCCTCAGCGAAGAGCTTCTGTAATGGCTATCGCCGCATCTATCTCAGGAAGAGGTTCGCTGAATACTCGCCGTCGATGAATACATCACATTCTTTCGCGCCAGGAGAAAACTTACAGCGCGCCATAACTTTTCGCCCCTCGTAAGTTCCGTTGTAAACATTTATATAGCTTTGGCTGAAAGCAGCCGAGAGGCTTTTATCTTGGTTAAGGAATGAGTCATCAATAACCAAAACGTCATTGACCCATAACTTCAACATACCATTGGGCATATTGGCGCTGATGAGCATCTGCTCGCCATTAGATGAGCGATAAGGTTGCTGCGCTGAGTAGTTGGTACAACCTGTGACCAAAAGTGCTACAAATAAAGCTGCTATGATTCTCATGGAGACCTTTACCTAAGTTAAATTATTGATTGATATAACTTTAACCATCAAAAACTAAACGATTAGGATCTGGTTGTACACATTAACGTTGTTATTTGTGGTTAGCACTATCAATGCTCAAGCTGCACTGCCAGCCTTATAGTTTGTGTTTTTCACAACAGGCTTATGGTTTGATAACACTCCGCGTAACAGAAAGGCTTTAGTTGCTACTTCAGGCACTGCTCTTTGATGTAGTCCTGTAAATAACCAACCTGCTTTGTCACTGTGACGATTCCCTTTCTGAGGGTAAAATAATCCCGTTCAGCGGAGTCAGTAAGTCGGGGGCTGGAAGCATCGCCCATGCCGCCGGTGCTGGTCGCTCCGTTCGCGGGACATCTGGCGTTGACGTGCAGCCCACATTTACCAGTGCTAACGCAACGCTGCAGATCATCAAGCTGCTTTTTCGCATCTGCTAAGTCCTGTGTGTATTTTGCATCCAGCGCAGCAACCTCTCGCTGCCGGGTTGTCATATCAGTTATTGTGGCGTTAGCCAGATTTAGCGCCTGAGTTTTCTCATCGCGCTGTTTTTTGTATTCGGTGGCGTTGCCGCGGTAGTGGCTAATTGCCAATGCCATCGAAACCAACAGGCAAATGACTGCCGCGCAGATGATTGCTGTTAATCGTCTCATTTATCCAGACCCCAGCACGTTAACGCGCTTTCCTGGTCACGCCGCTCGACCTGACCATAACAGCCATTCTTCTGGCCTTTCGTCAGACGACAATCACGGCCACCATCTTTAATCCACCACCGGATCGCCTCGCATGCGCCTTTACGGTCGCCGGAGTTGATGCGCTGATAGAATGTTGACGGGTAGCATTTGCCGGGGCCGATGTTGTACGGACAGAACGACGCGATACCCACTTTCTGCGGTGCGGTGAGGGTAACTTTGATGTTACGGTCTACCCAAGCCAGCGCCTTATCACGCTCGATAGCATTCACTTTCTTGCACTGCGCCTCTGTAGCAGTCATGCCTTTTACGACGCGCTTGCCATCTATAACTGTCACACCATGGCAAAGTGACCACACACCGCCGGGGTCCATAACAGCAACATGTGCATTGCCTTCTTTCTCGCTGATGAACTGATCAAACAAAACCGGTGCTGATGCGCCAGCTGCAATCAGTGAAAGCATGATGGCGCTTAGCTTGGCCTTGTTGCCCATTATTCACCTCGCGCGGCTTTACGCCGGTCCTCTTTGATTTTGAAATAAAGGTTTGTCAGATAGGTCAGCAGACCAAACACCAGGCTCCCGATGACACCGATAGCCGCCCATTGGGATGGCGACACCTTGTCAGTGAACTGCAACAACCAGTACCCAGTGTTGGTGGCTGATGCGCCATAGGCGATGCCTGTTGTTAGTTTGTCCATTCGGTACATGCTCTCACCTCGCGTTGTTAGCGGGTGCTGTGTCGTAGTAGGGGAAAGGCCGTCAGACAAATATGCTACGGGGCATCTGAGTTTGAATGTCTGCGGCCTGCAATAAAAAAGCCAGCGGCTAGGCTGGCAAGATGAGGGTAAAGCAATGTCAGCTCTTTGGCTGAAGATACCCTGGCTTGGGTTTGGTGTGTGGTGTCCAGGCGATTGACTCTGGCAGGCAGAAAATGGCTGCGACCCTACTCAAATAATCAAGATGACATCACCACAACGGAAAGAGCACTGGCTTACCAGGCGCGGCTTCTTTGCAATTACCGCCACCGACTCCTTCACGATTATCGGAGCAATGCTCTTACCTGTTGTGCACTCCGTTTCGTGGAGTAGACGGCTGGCGATCAACCCAGCACCTATCGAGACTTATTTAAGCGGGAATGCTCATGCTCGTGTCTGGCTCACCTGGCTGGATTCGAACCAGCGACCGACAGCTTAGAAGGCTGCTTCTCTATCCACTGAGCTACAGGCAAATTTGGTGGGCCGTGAAGGATTCGAACCTGTCTACCCTTCCCTTATGAGGGGACCGCTCATACCAAATGAGCTTCCGGCCCAGAAACGACAAAGGCCCCGGGGTTAACCGAGGCCTTTTTATTCTGTACCGTAACAATTCACGGATTTGTAGTGTTAGAGCGAGATTAACACAGTTTCCGGAAAAGTAAATAGCCCACGATAATTTCATGAGCTATTTTTTAACGCACTATCGAGTTATTGCTTTGAGTTGTGATTCTGCCCACGCTTCTTCGATATCGAATTTAGTTATCAACTGGTCGTAGAATGGTTTAACTGACTTCTCCCAGGTGGCTACGCTGATTGCGTCAGTGATTGAGCAGATGGCAGCGTGCGCCTCCGTTGAAGGAATGCGCTCATAGCCACGGCCTGAACACCGTTTGCAGCTCCCGATGACTGGCACGCCCTGCTCTTTTGTCAGCTTCTCGTTTACTGCCTTGCCGCGCCCGTGACAGTCATTGCATGATGCGCTGATTACTCCCTTCCCTTTGCATTTCTGGCATAGCACCCGAGCGACTTCTCTCACCTGCCTGTGTACCTCATATGTTGAGGGTTTAATGTTTTCCACGCCTATGCGGATCGACATTTTGACGAATTCTTTTTCCCTGGCTGGGGTATGCGTTTTCATGCTGAACACATCCGCCTCAATGAATCCAACCCCCTTACAGCAATCGCATGTTTTATTACTGGCGGCGCTACGGGAATAATCCTCGTAAGCGAACGTTGCGAGCTGTTGCATGACCAATGGTTTAATATCTGATTCAAGCTTACGTAAGGCGGCAACCTTATCGCAGCAAGTCATTGCGTACTGGGCCAGCAGATTAATAGCCTTCTCACGGTCGTTTCTGCTGATGCCCATCTTCCCGAGGAATGCGCTATACCCCATAGCGGCTCTCTCCTGAGTCATCCCCATAGCAGCCATGATGTCAGTACCAGTCAGTGAATCCGAGGCGGTGGCACGCGGGGAGTCGCTGATCTGCGTTGATTTAGCGAAGTGGTATTTCACTGTGCTTTCGAGGTTCATGCTGCGGCTCCTAATGGCTGATTAGTTTTCTGGCTGTGTCTGGCGATCGGCGGTAGCTCTGCTCGCTTGATGCTTTCATACTGGTAACGCAGGAAGTCGGAGAAGGTCATTCCTCTACCCTCTCGTTCTGCCATAGAGGGAGCGGTGATTTTTCACCAGCGCGACGAATACGTGACTTGGCGTTCTTCTCAATCTGGATTAGCTTTTCAATGTTCTGGCGACGCTGCTTTTCTTCCCTGCGAAGGTACTTAACGCTTTCCATGTAACGAGACTCCTGGTCGCAAAGAGTCATCAGGAAGTCAAAAGGCTCAATCAGTGATTCACACCTCCGGCATCGTAGCGTCCTGTCTTTTTCGTTAACCCACACATTCGAATGCAGGCACATCACCTTCTGCCCCTCGCGCTGAATCACCATCCCATCCTGAAGGTCATCTTTCTTTGTCGGGAACGCGACAACCTTGCCCAGCTCGATTTCAGTTTCTGTGCTCATGCGACCTCCAGTTCGGTGATGGTCAATTCTAGTCGTCCGCCTTTTACGATCGGCATTTTCACGACCCGGTAATCGACAACCTGACAGTCATCAGCCCAGAATCCTGCTTTAGTCAGAGCATCGAATGCGGCCTTTTGCAGGTTGTCGAGGTCACGACGGCGGCGATCGGGCATGTGGCACTCAATGCGGATCTTTAGCGGCGACTCGGTGCGGATATCGAGCATCCCATCGGCGATGATTTTCGACACTGCGGAACGGTATGCGATACCGTCCGCGCTGATGTGAGTGCGCCCTCTGTTGTGCCGGTAGTAACGGTTATTGCTCGGCGGCCACGGCAAGGTGATTCGATATTCGTTCATATTTTTACGAGCCCCTCTTTCAGCCAGATAACCTGTGTGCGAGCCATCCCTTCCAGTGCGCACTCTTTCGCGTATTCCGCGTCAACCAGATGTGTGCGGCGGTCAACCTCATCGTGACAACTACTGCATGAGATTGTGGCGATAAGGTCAGGCGGCTTAATTCCGGTACCGCACAGACCAGCCAGACGGATATGCGCCAGAATGGACGTTTCGGGGTTGCCGTTGCACACTCCAGGGATTCTTACCTGGCATTCACGGCCCCGCGCCGCTTTGCGTAAATCAGCCATTTGCTTTTCTCCGGGCAGCACGGCGCAGCCACATGACATCAGCCAGGTAAGCCGTATAGTGGAATGTAGGGATATCGGATGGGTTGACGATCGGCTTGCGCTTACGGCGAGCTGGCACCTTGAAGATGCCGCGCTCCATTACTTTAGCGAGAGGTGTCATTACGCCTCCTGCTTATTGCGAAGCTGCTCGAATTCACAGCCAGATGGAATAGTCAGCGCCAGACCGAACTGGGCGCACCAGGCTTCGACCTTGCACAGGAAGATATGCATTTCACCGGTATCAAGTTGCGACGTGTGTCGAGGCTCCCAGGTGGATTCCTTTTGGCCGGTGATAAAGTCGGTATAGGTGACCTCTTCGCATCCGAGATAGGTCTTTTTGAGGTTGCGCTTAACCCACTCTGGGGTGGCGTCAGTGCGACCGGATTTAACCAGGTATTCGCTGATTTCACCCAGCCACAAATGAAGAAGTGAATTTTGCGACAGGCTGCGTTTCTCGCGCCATTCCTTCACCTGCAAGCGCAGAGGAATACCGGTAGCGAGTTGCTCTTGCAGAAGCTTGCCGACAGCCGCAAAGTTGCCAGCGTGCAGCTTTATGCCGCACTGAGGGATATTCATAAGACCTCCAGAACGGAGAGCGACAAATGCAGAAAGTCGCAGGTGCATTGCTGCATCTGTGACGGGTGATTTGATGTGTTCTTTGTGTGTAGCATGCGATTTCCCAATCACATGCAGAGGTCTTACCGCCGGGCGTTCAACTCCGACGGCAAGACTAGTTTGCCAGGATGTATAAATTAATCAATCGTTGCTTGACGTTGAATTTGTGGGGTCGAATGGGTTAGGCATCGCGATTCTCCTTGGGCGGAGCATCCATCATTACGCGCTGCATGCGTCGGGCGCATTTCAGGCGAAGCTTTCGCGCTGACTGCTCAATAGCTTTTGCTGGCCTGCCAAGCAATGAGCACAGAATCAGGTTCGGCAGCATTACAGTGATTACATAGCGGTTAAATGTCACGGCTTCACCTCCTGCTGCGGTGCTGCTGGCCTAGAGTGCCAGTGGGTAAAGGTGTTGGCTGGCAGCTTATCGTATTCCTCGTACCAGTCCTGCCATTCCTTACCATCCCACGAATAAGCAGCGTACTGAACCACATCTCCACAGCATGTGATAACTGGCACACCGATATGCGGCATCCGCTCACTGCAAGCCACCCAACCTTCCTGAATCACCGGAGAGTTGCCATCGGCTTTATCCTGAAGCATGCGCCGTAATGCGGAAAACTCCTCCTTATCCATACTCAAGCTTCCATCATCGTAATCAGTACAGCGCGCAAACAACTCTTCGATACTCCAATTTTCAAAGCTCATGATTTACCTCCCTGAAGCATGGCGGTGCGGCAGGCACTAATTGCATTCTGAATACGCTTAGCATTCGGTACCGCCGCAAAGGTTGGCACAGGAATCTTCAGTATCCATTCCAGCACCGCCTCCAATTCAGTGACGTCTGGCACTACCTGCTGCGCGTTCCGGTAATTCTCAAGCTCTGCTCGCTCGGAGGTGGTGGTGAGGGGCTGCGGGGCGGCTTTCTTCACTTCAATTAGGTCTTGGATAACATTTGCTAGCCTGTGATTACCGTCAATATTTAAATCGTGAATAAGTAAAGTAAGCTCAGGGTCTGGCAACGAGCAATCGCAAGGCACAAGAATTCCATCTCCCCATGGTTGAACGCCGCCACTATCAGCCATTCCGGTATCATTGCATTTCGGACACGCCACAGGCTCCGCTTCCATCCCCGCAAGCGCCATGCGTGCCAGTTGCAACTCTATTGCTAATGCTCGCTCTTTTAGTGACTCCGGCTCTCCGGTAAGCATCATCTCTAAAAACTCAATGCGCGACATTGCCTCTGCGATTAACTGCTCTTTGGTGAATGTCATGGGTTAGTCCTTAGGCGCACATGCGCCGCGCAGATATGCTTCGCCTTCATTCACCTTTTTAACTTCTGCAAATGCTTTTTTACACGCTGATTCTGAGGTGAATTCTTGAGTCGCCAATGATGGGCTATTTCCGTTATAGCCACCAAGCATCCAAATAAATAATACCCACATGCTCATTCCCCTTTCACTGTGATGCCAGCGGCGCAGTTAGAGCAGCGATATGGCTTGTACCATTTCTGATATCCCGGTCTTAATCGGCGGTAGCGCTCATCGGTGATGAATTTGATGTATACCGGCGTCGTGCTTTCCCAGGCTATAGCGTTGCAGTCTGGAGCGATCAGCTCAGCGATGCGCTTCTCTGCGGCCTCCATCGCCTCTACCAACGCGTTAGCTTCATCCTCTTTCAGCACTACAGTGTCGAAGCTTTCGGTCTGTTTTTTGATTTTGGCAATCAGCGCCTGTGTGTCGATGCTCATTGTGGCCTCCATCCTTCACATCTGTAGTCACGACAGCCATCAAAATCGTACGGGTTGAACTGCCAGCTAATCTTTCCGCAGCAAGGGCAATTCCAGCGCACCTTCCCACTTCGGGTAGCCTGTCTGCGGTTGTGCTTTTTCAGCCAGTCGGGCATCAACAGGCCAGCGCCCTGCACCATAGTGCGGCGGTTCAGTTCGTTGATGTTGAATGTGCGGCGTTTGACTGCATCAGCAGTTGCGAAGGGAAGCCAGACAATACCAGGCTCGCCAATGTTTGCTGCTAAGAATACGAAAGCCTTGCTGAAATCATCAGTTGGCAGGCCGCCACTTTGCAGCCAGTAGACGTCATTGCCGTTCCAGTCGCCTTTCTTGTAGGCCACGTAAGCATCACACCCAGGCACAGTAACGCTCTCAGCGGGAATGCGCTGGCAGTCAACATGCCAGACAGCAAGGGCATCAACATTGTCAGCGCATACAGGCTGATCAATCTCTCGCCCGAGGTTCCAGCTCCGTTGTGCTTCTTCCTGCGTGTAGACGTGCGAGCGGTCGATGTCAGAGCTGTACCCATTACCATTTTGGCAGTGGAATGAGGCGTTATTACCCACCGTTTCGCGAGTGCAGAGCATGTAGAAGCGGTCGCTCATGCCGCACCTCCCTGGCGAAGCTGGGCGGCGAACTCGTTGGCAACAACTGAATACGGATGCTCATGAGGACCGACAACCTTCAGGCTGGCTGCAAACATCTCCACCCCGCTGGCCCGCACTTCGGCAAGAAATGCGTCTGTGGCTGGGGTTTTGGGCCATCCCATATTACGTAACGCAGGAGTGCTCCTGTAGTCATCCTTCAGCGCCGCATTCTCAGCAACAACGCTCTCTAACTGACTTGTGAGGGCTGTGAGTTGGGACTGGATTTTGGATAATTCGGCAAGGTGGTCTTCGTACTTAACAAGCGCACCACTGTCGGAGAATTGCAGCCCGGACATTCCGTCTGCCGAATACCCGTCTTGATAACCGTAGTCATAACGTTTAATGCTCATGCTTATCTCCCGCTCCTGATTTCTTTCAGGCGCTGATTAAATAGGTTAGATAGGGGGTTTACGGTGCTTTGTGCTGCGAGGGATGGTCGTTTCTTTGGGGCTGTTACCGGTCTTTCTTCTGGGTCTACCAGGTAATACCGGTATCGCCTTTCAAATCCCTCTCGTCGTAAAACTTTTGCTCTGGTGAGGTTTACAAGAATTGTTGCTGTAGAACCTCGGGGAATTTTTGCTTCGTGTTCGATGTGAGTCAGGTAGCAGCCAGGGTGATCGGTGACGTACTGGATGACATTTTCGATGTAGCCTTTGGATTTCATAGATTCCTCCGGATAGGAACCGATCAGACATCAGCCCCTTTCGAATAGCGGCTTACGCTAAGTTTCTTTGTTGAGAGGTTCCGTGTTTCTTCCTGATTGCATGGCATGAAGTGCCCGTTAACGAATCGCTGATAAACGGTTCCGAGCGTGCCGAATCGGTTTTTGGTCACGATGACCTCTGCGAATGGCGCTGCGGGGGAATGCTCGTCGTACACAGCTTCTCGGTAGAGCATGATGATGCAGTCTGCATCCTGCTCAATGCTTCCAGAGTCGCGAAGGTCGGCGTTGGTCGGGCGCTTGTTTGGACGCTTCTCAACATCGCGTGACAGCTGGCTCAATGAGATGACCGGGGTCTTAAAATCCTTCGCCATGGCTTTCAGGCTGCCGGATATGTGCGCGATCGCCAGGTCGTTACGGTCTGCTTTCGGCTTGGATATCAGGCCGAGGTAGTCAACCAGGATTAGCGACAGCGCCGGATGCTCCCGCTTGTGCCGTTCGGCTATGCTGCGTATCTCTTCGACGGTAAGTTTCGACGAATCAACCATCCACACATCCAGGTCTTTCAGGTGGCAGATGGCGTTGAATACCCGCGCCCATCCTTCGTTATCCATGTTCGCCGGGTTTCGCAAGACGTTGACGGCCATATTTTCTCGACCGGCAATACTGCGTTCGGCGATCTGCAGGTTGCTCATCTCCATGCTGAAAATAAGAACCCCGCGCAGACTGTCAGTGCCGGGCATCGGTCGGCTAGCAACGCCTTCCGCAATTTTCAGCGCAAGTTCTGTCTTGCCCATACCAGGTCGCGCCGCAATAATCACCAGGTCCTCCGCATTCATGCCTCCGGTAATGGCGTCCAGCTCGTCGATCCCGGTTTTCAGGGTGTCAGACTCTTCGCCATTTTTGAGTCGGCTCTCCAGTGTGTCGGCGTAATCGTCCAGCACATCACCGAGCCGCACCGGGCTAACCTCAGTTTTTGGCTTCCTAATCACAGACAAGCGCTTAACCAGTTCGTCCATGGCCTGACCTGAAGAGTCGATGGTGCCGTTCTGAATGGGGTCCCGTAATTCTTCCATGAGGCTTAGCACGAGGCGGCGGTGGTAATTATCTGCAACCATACCGGCGTAGCCTTTCAGGTTTGCAGCGCTTGGGCATGCCCTGGCTGTCATCATGACGGAGGTGGAATGTTCTTCACCGCATTCCTCAGCAACCATCAGCGCATCAATCAGGCTTCGATTTCTGGCTTGCTTTCGGATCACCTCAAAGGCTTTCCGGTAGAGCGGTATCGAGAATGCTTCAGGTTCCAGAGTAGCCAGCACATCGCCAGCTGCGGGAGTCAGTCCGCCAAGCAGTAATCCTCCGATTACACTTGCTTCGATATCCTGTCTCATAGCGATCCCTCTTTCACTTTGCGAAGCGTCTTTGGCTCCATCAACGTATCGAAGTTTGCACACCACCCCGATCCATCCGGTCCACCGAAATAAAAGTCTCTGGCATTTTCGATGAAGGCTTTGAAATAGTTACGGAATCCATCAACGTTTTTCTTAGCCAGATGCGTTGCCAGCTCACGGATTGCGATTTCACGATCCCGGTATAAATCAGCAGAAGGCATTCTTCCGCCAGTTACTTCGTTGTAGGCATCGATAACGGCCTGGCAGTCAATATCCACACCATCACGCTGCCACTTCTCAGCGTCCACAAGATACCCATCGAAGTACTTAACGCGGCAGATGCTTTCGGGCTTGATGTACGAGCCGCCCTTAAGTTTCCAGGTTTTAATTATCCATCTCGTTACCAGACAGACGTCTTGCAGGGTGTAAGCCTTTCGAGATTGAGTCTCTGTCATTAGCCGCAAGTAAGGCTCAGCAGATCGGCATGACGAGTTGGTGAGTTGGTTGTAATACTCAAGAGCTTTTAACGCTCCTTCTAAATCCCCCTGTGGGGGGTTGGGGGGATCTTTTCTTTCTGTCTTTTGGTTATTGTCTTTTGTGGTTAGCAACTTCTGCTTAGGTCCGTTAGCAACTTCCGCTAAGGTTTTCTTAGCAGGTTCCGCTAATGTTTTGCAGAATCCGTTATTCTTGGTTTTCCACTCAGAAATGCTGGTATTCATACCAACTTTACGACCTTCCTGAATGAGTACCTTTTTCCTGATAAGACTGTTTTTTGCAGACGAGCAATGGGTATGGTGCTTGCCTATCATTGCCTCAAGCTGATCGTTGCTTATCCAGTCTAGTTTCTTGCTAAACCCGTATGTCTTACGCCAGACGGCCATTACGATGCACAGCTCAGTTTCTGGAAGTCCTGAGCACATGGTGGCATCAAGTAGCTCATTAGCCAGGCGCAAGAAACCATCTTCAAGCTGCGCCACTTTCTGCTCCACGACCGCCGGCGGCGATCTGTAATCCGCTAATCTAACGACGCCCATGCTTCACTCCTGATGTAACAAGTGCCAGACGAATTACGCCAACTAACCGCTCAGCAAACGCCCGGTTCTTAGACGCAGTGGCTACCAGCCCTTCAGGATTTTCAGGATGGTTTCGTTCCTCATTTTCCTGGTATTTCTTAGTGCGCTTTGCCATAATTGCTCCTGAGGTTAAGTGTTGGCGTAACACAGTGAACTCAAAAATCGATTGTGATTTGGTCTAAACGCTCTGTTACCGCAGGGCGTTTTTTCTTTGTGATTTCGGAGAGAATCGTTTTCTCCAGATACAAAGCGACTTGCTTCGATACCCGGGCTACATCGTCATCGACAACTCCGAACTCAAGAACCGAAAGCAGCATTGCAATCTTCGGTACCCATGCATCCTTCCACTTGCTGATGCTCGATTTATCCATTCCCATAGCCTTAGCTACGGTTGTCGTTCCACGTAGTGCGATCTGATTCAGTAACCAGCTTTCGATTCGACGTGCCTCGCACTTGTTGCGTGATGTTGAATTGTCCATTTGTGATAATTCCTTTGTTGAAATAGTGAAAAGACCATGCGCATACACGCAGAGCCATAAGACTTGTTGTTTTGAATCGCCCTTTTTCAGGGCTTAGATGTGATAAGAGCAGGTGTTACTTAAGCGGTGAAGAAGCTTGGATATAGAACTTCTTTTGACAGGCCAGTCGCTTGTTCATACTCGCGAATTTTTGAAAGAGGGAGGCTTCCACCTCTCTTTTTCAGCATGTTGATGGCCTGAGGAGTAACCCCAACCTTTTCGGCAAGGATTTTCTGAGAGCCACCAACAGCACTAATAGCCAGGTCAAGAGGAGTAGCGGTCTTCCGTTTGTTGATCATGTCTTACTCCAGTTAACGTTAATCAACACTATGTTAATCCATGGTGTGGATAAAATCAACATCATGATGATGGAAAAAATACACATCATGTTTACCATGGAGGAAGCGGAGGGTTTTATGAGTGGAATTGCAGAAAGAATTAGGTATTTGCTTGCCAGAGAAGGCATGAAACAGAAGGATTTAGCTGAGCAGCTTTCTACTAGCGCACAGACTGTCAATAACTGGATTAAGCGCGACTCTATAAGCCGAGAGGCTGCTCAGCAAATCGCAGAGAAGTACGGTTACTCTCTTGATTGGCTTTTGAATGGTCAGGGCGAACCAAAGAAACGCAGCGATGATGGCATTCCACCAGAGTCTGAGTGGGGAAAGGTTGAAGCCTGGGACGACAGCACTCCGGTGAGCGACGATGAGGTGGAAGTTCCGTTCTTCAAGGACATAGAGTTCGCGTGTGGCGCTGGTCGCACTGGCGACGAAGACTATAACGGGTACAAGTTGAGATTCTCAAAATCAACACTGCGCCGCATCGGTGCCAGTACAGACGGTCATAGCATCATCTGCTTCCCTGCGCGCGGTAACAGCATGGAGCCGAACATTCCAGATGGAACAACCGTGGCAGTTAACACGGAAGATAAAAAAATCATCGATGGCAAAATGTATGCGATCAGTGAAGATGGATGGAAGCGCATAAAGCTTTTGTACCGAACTGGGCCTGAGACAATCAGCGTACGCAGCTACAACGCCGCTGAGCACCCTCCTGAAGAAAAACCTTTGGGAAGTATTGAGGTTATAGGCCGCGTGTTCTGGTGGTCTGTCCTAGATTACTGAATATCAAAAAAGCCCGGAGACTGATCCGGGTTTTCTATTTCCCCTTCCTAACCATCTCAGCAGCATCCCTAAGCATTCCTTTGTGGATCACGTTACCTACTGCCTTACGCTTACCCTCCAGCATCCCAACTATGTTGTCCTTGGTTATCTCGATGCCGTTGTAAACCAGCTCGAACACTACACATCCCACCTCGCCAGCCATAAAGGCTATGCGGTCATCAGAAAGCTCATCACGATCCATAAGACACCTCTCTTTTTTTCTAACTTACACCTGACCAAGCCAAAAATAAATCAACATAGAAATCAACAATAAACGAATAAATCCACAAATATAATCAACATGGTGTTGACCTTTAAATCCACATGATGTTTAATTAGTCCATCAGCAGGACGCACTACTCACCAGGACGGTGAAGCTCTTAAAAATTTGGCCCTGAAGAAGGGCAGCATTCAAAGCAGAAAGCTTTGGGGTGTGGCAGGTGCTTCGGCACAGCCTGGAAGCGGCAGGACGGATATTCGCATAGGCCTGCAAGGCGCGAACTGCCACACCACCAAAGCTAACTGACAGGAGATCCACAATGGATGCACAAGCACGCCGCCGCGAACGCCGCGCAGAGAAACAGGCTGAATGGAAAAATGCTAATCCCATGTTAGTTGGGGTAAGCGCCAAGCCTGATAACCGCCCTGTTCTGTCGCTGAATCGCAAGCCTAAATCACGCGTAGAAAGCGCTGTGAACCCGATTGATTTATCAGGGCTGGCTGAGTATCGGCAGGAGATGGAAAGACGCGCAGAAGCTGTTGAGCGCAAGAATCACCGCACCTGGTACAAAGACAGCAACCCGTTCGGCAATAAAATTCACGCGGTACAGAAATCACGCGGCAAATCTACCCCGCTGATTTGAGTTCGCAAAAGCAAAGATTCGGTTACGGCACGTTAACGAATAAGGAGTCAGCAATGACAACACAGCAGAAATACTCAGCGGAATGCCAGGAAGAATTCTCTCGCTACCGCGCTAAATGCAAGGCAACGGTTCGCGGTGATGGTGTTCATGACCTGTGGGTGAAGCTGGCATGGATGAATCGAAAGCTAGCTCGCGAGTGGTCAGTCAAGGTCGCATAACGCGGCCTTTTCTTTTGGTTACGGCACGTTAAAGGGGTGAGATATGGGCGACAGAGGTAGTGATAAAGGTTGGTATGGAGTTGATGCGACCTGGCATCAGTTGCGTAATCAGAACTTCCGAAATCTTAGACGGTTACAGAAGAAATTAAACAAGACTGCCTGATATTACGGCGCGTTAATTAACTTATGAGGTGAGGCAATGACGGCACGACTTGAAATACTCAAGACCTCCCTTGCAAAGAAAGAGGCGCGATTTGATGCGCGATTACAGGACCACTTCGACACGGTTGCTCAGGCTAATGGGCAGCCGCTAAACGATAAGAGAAATGGTCGCGCAACTCTCAACAAATGGGATAAGCAAAGCGATGCACTTCGCTCCCTGCAAGACAGCATTCAACGCACTAAGGATGCTATAGAGCGTGAAGAAACGAAAATTGCGAATGCTAGTTTGGTGTCTCTTCCGACATACATCCAGCAGGCTATTGATGACGGTCTGATAACGCAGTGGCGTAAATTCCCACGCTTCTTCTTTGTTAATGGAGTTAGCGGAGGGCGCATAGTCCTTGATGAGAAAACTGGATCAATAGCGCATCGATATCTGAGCAAGGTATCGAAAGAAGAATATCCAATTTTCCGAGATGTATTTAACAAACTTAATAAGCAATACCGGAAATCACAACAGGCTGCCTAACTGGCGGCCTTTTTATTAGCTCACGAGACAAGAGGGTAAGGCGGTGGAGGACGATGATTACACGATGGGAGAGTTCTGGCGCGACATGAAGCCAGAGTTAAAAGAGCGGCGGAGAGTAGCAAGAAATTCCGCTCACGATGGAATGAAATCGTTCTTTCAGCGTAACGGGGTTGAGTTTGAAGAGGGGGAGAACACTCTGATATTCAGGACTCCTAATGGCACAGTGGCCTACTACCCTCCCAGCAAGAAAATGCAGCACAAAGCAACATGGAGAACTTGCAGCCCAACAGCCTGTATGAACTTCGTCAAGAAACTTAGAGCCGCCTAACAAGCGGCTTTTTTATTGCTGATACCAAAGCATCTTCACGAGGGTGCTCCGTTATCAAACTCCCGGCTAGCCGCTGCCACCCTTTTCGACGCGGCATACAGAAATGGAGGATTTATGTAACAGGTAACGGTGTCGACTGAAAACAAACATCCGAGGAATTTCAAATTATCAAGCAGGAGGCGCATGCAGACGCTGCTCATCCTGTCTCTGCTGATAGCGGTTTGGCTTAACCGTGATTCAGCTCCGAAGTGCAGACATTCAGGTAGCAATGCCTGCGCTAAATCTACCGGCTTAGAGCGCTATTTTGGCGCAGAGGCACATCATTTCAGGTGATGGGTAGAAGAGACATGTATTAAGCCCGGCAGCCCCTGCCGATTCAGGGGCAATTAACTGACACCTCAGTTCATTCAAGCGAGTGAGCTTAGTTATCAGGGCGGCTATCCACCGCTTAAATGTCTGCATATGCAGAGGTCTTTAGTTCAGCGGCGCGGCTTAAGCGCGGAGATGATTATGAGCAATCAAAATAATGGCGGTCCAGCTTTCCCTGAATTAGGCAATGTTGGGCACAACTCAGATTGGCAAAGTGAATCCGGCATGACGCTGCGTGACTATTTCGCGGCAAAAGTTTTGCAGGGTGTCATGGCATCCGGAACTGCCATGAGCATTGGCACTAACCATGAGGAAGGGATGCTTGATATGGCCAGAGCATTTTACTCGATGGCCGACGCCATGATTCAAGCCCGGGAGTTGCCATGACAGTCACCCACAACGGCAGACAGTACACAGTAACTCGCATGGCTGACGGTCATTCGTGGATTCTTGTGGAGATAGGAAACGAGCGCCACAAGCTCAGAATGAACCGTGACCAGCTTATACGGGCTGACCTTGGTCATGTCGTCACAGAATGCATGGTAGACACCAGAAACCTTCGCGCCGCACTGAGCAAGAAAGCAATCGCCCGTTTTATTGGTGATTCTGAAATGCTTGAACAGGCCAATGAAGCACAGCGTAAAGCGCTTGGAGTCAGGGTAAATCGTAACTCGTTTGAAGTGAGGGTGTGATGGAAGAATTCAAAGCCACCGGAGGAACCTGGATTTATGTTCCTGAGCTTGGTGAAGTAAGAAGCCTCGATGCAGGTGTTGTTGCCGAAGTGATTGTTGATGGGAATGAAGATTCTAACGGCCATTTAATGGCTGCAGCAAAGGATTTATTCAATGCTCTTCACAATCTTGAAGTGGCTGTAAACACCATTAAATACTGCTGGGAAAAGCGACCTGAGAATATGTGGTCAGCAATTCAGTTAGCATCAACTGATGCAGAGGCGGCAAGGTCTGCAATCAACAAAGCACTCGGCAAGTAACCCTCCCCCACTTTCATCACTCCCTGTCCGGCTATCGCAGACGGGAAGCGCACAACCAAATTCCAGGAGTTCAGCAATGAACGCATATCGAGCTTATGACCGCATCGAGGACGGACGCTGGGTGCAGCAGCAGATGACCGATGAAAAGGATAAGTGGATTGACGATCGGGCAAAGGAGTTGATCGAAATGTTCCCGAAGGAGCCGGGAATGAACCGGTCACTATTCCTGCCAGATGAAGCTTGCTATGCGCTTCAAAGCGACGAGGCACAAGAGGCTTATAACATTTTCATTTCCGCATGCGCTTACGCACGGGCCGAGAAGGAATGGGAGCGTGTAGCGCCCTGCCCGTTTTAATTTCAGGGGATATCCATGAGCAACATCGTTGAATTCGTAAAACAGCAGGAGACGCTATTCTGCGGCGCCCTGACTGACCAGTCGGTGACATGGGCTAAGGAAAGCCAGTTCGCCATGCAGATTTTTCAGGGCAATGACTATCTGGCGAAGCTTGCATTCCAGAATCAGACAAGCGCACAGAACGCCATTATCAACGTGGCGGCGATAGGGATATCGCTAAACCCTGCGCAGAAACTTGCCTACCTGGTGCCGCGTAAAGGCGCTATCTGTCTTGATATTAGCTACATGGGCCTGATGCACATCGCCCAGCAGTCAGGCGCTATCAAATGGTGCCAGTCGGCAATCGTCCGTAAGAATGACCAGTTCCGGCGCGAGGGACTGGATAAGCCTCCGGTTCACATTTACAACGATTTCGACACCGAAGAGCAACGTGGCGAGATTGTTGGCGCTTACGTAGTCATTAAAACAGACGAAGGCGACTATCTGACGCACACGATGCGAATCGACGCCATCTACGCAATACGAGACCGGTCGGAGGCGTGGAAGAAGTACAAGCAGGACAGCAGCAAGAAATGCCCATGGGTTACGGATGAGGAACAGATGATCCTCAAGACGGTGGTCAAGCAGGCGGCGAAATACTGGCCTCGTCGTGAACGTCTGGATGCCGCGATTGATCACGTTAACACCGAGGGTCAGGAAGGAATTAACTTCTCCAGTGAGCGCCAGCCAGAACGCGACGTATCACCGGTGACCGATGTGACTTTGCAGGAAATAAACGACCTCCTGATCGCAATGGATAAAACGTGGGATGACGACCTTCTCCCCCTCTGCTCCCGAATCTTCAAGCGTGAAATTCGTGAATCATCAGTGCTGACCGAGACAGAAGCTGTAAAAGCGCTCGGCTTCCTTAAGCAAAAGGCGGCAGCATGAAACCATCGCTTCTGAATTTACTTCTTCGCGGCGGAATGAGTTACAGGGACATAGGTGAAGAACTGGGCATAAAAAAACACCGGGTACAAAAGTTTGTGCATGAACTTGAGCGGCGAGGCTGGATAATCGTTAAACGCCAATTGGTCTGCTTTTTTGATGGAACAAACTCCAACGCTATAAATGAGTACCGTCGGGGTAAATTATGACACCAGAAATTATCCTTCAGAGGACAGGGATTGACGTCCTCACCACGCAGCAAGGAAGCGTTGACTGGCTAAAACTTAGGCTCGGCGTAATTACGGCCTCAGAAGCCGGGAAAGTAATCTCCAAGCCACGCAGCGGAACGAAGTGGACCGACACCAAGCTCACTTATTTCTACACGCTTCTCGGTGAAGTATGCACCGGTAACGTGGTCGAGGTGAGCGCCAGACCACTGGCATGGGGAAAGGAATACGAAGCATCAGCCAGGGCGCTATTTGAGTTCACAACCGACGTTAAGGTCACTGACGTACCGATCCTCTTCAAGGACGAAACGCTTCGGTGCGCATGCTCCCCGGATGGGATGTGCAGTGATGGAAAAGGTCTCGAATTAAAAAGCCCTTATACCAGCGCCGTATTCATGAAGTTTCGACTCGGCGGTTTCGATGCCATTAAGGCGGAATACATGGCCCAGATTCAATACAGCCTTTGGGTTAGTGGCAAGGATGCCTGGTATTTTGCGAACTACGACCCGCGCATGAAGCGAGAGGGGCTACATCATGTCGTTGTAGAGCGGGACCAAAAATTCATGGAAGAATTTGATGAGATGGTGCCGGAGTTCATCGAAAAAATGGACGACGCCCTGGCTGAGATTGGCTTCGTATTTGGTGAGCAATGGAGATGACCAATGCGAAAACTAAACGTCACTCCTGAAGAAATGAAGGCGGTGTGCGGACACATGGTCGCATGCCGCGCCGCAGACCATCTCGGCCTGACCATTTCGCAGTTTTACTACCTCGCACAAAAATACTCCCTGTCCACATCATTCACACATTCCGCATGGACGCCCAGTGACGATGAACGGGTGATGAGCCTGTATCGCAATGGATATCAGCAAAAAGATATTGCCGAAATGATGGGTCGGGGGTTCGTGTCAATAAGGTCACGCGTTGCGAGATTGCGCAAGCTCGAATTGAATATGAGGAAGGTAGCATGAAATACGGAAGCGTGTGCAGCGGCATCGAGGCTGCCAGTAAAGCGTGGGAACCTCTCGGCTGGCAACCAGCCTGGTTCTCTGAAATCGAACCATTCCCCTCCGCAGTCCTCACCCATCACTGGCCGGAAGTCACCAACCTTGGCGACATGACAAAAATAGCCGATGCGGTGCGAGCTGGTAATGTCGAAGCGCCTGATGTGCTGGTCGGCGGAACGCCTTGCCAGGCATTCAGCATCGCCGGCTTACGTGAAGGCCTGTCTGACGACCGAGGGCAATTAACTCTCTCTTACGTGGAATTAGCCAATGCAATCGACGCCAAGCGCCGCGAACGCGGTGAACCAGAATCAATCATCGTCTGGGAAAACGTCCCCGGCGTGCTCAGCAGCAAAGACAATGCCTTCGGATGCTTTCTGGCAGGACTTGCCGGAGAAAACAGTGAGTTGCAGCCAGCAGGGGGAAAATGGACGCACGCAGGTTGTGTGTCTGGACCAGAAAGGGTTATCGCCTGGCGCGTCCTTAATGCTCAATTTTTCGGAGTGGCCCAACGACGCCGCCGTGTGTTCGTTGTCGCAAGTGCTCGAAAAGGATTCGATCCCGCAGCGGTACTTTTTGAGCTCGACAGCGTGCGCCGGGATTCTGCGCCGCGCCGAGAAACGCAAAAGGCTGTTGCCGCCCTTACTGCAAGAGGCGTTGGAACGTGTGGCGCAGACGACAATCAGGCACAAGCTGGACACCTGATTGCTTTTGGCGGTGGTAATACTGCCGGCCATATTGATGTGGCGACCGCCTGCACCGCGCATGGGATCAGGTTGGATTTTGATACTGAGACTTTCGCAGTGCACGGCACGCAGGATCCAGATACTAATTTCGAACTGGCACACACACTCGGGCGCAACAACGGGCAAGAAAACGCCTGCATTGCATTTAGCTACAAAGATAATGGCGCGGATGCCACTGTTGATATGGCGCCAACGTTACGGGCAGGAAACCACAACACCAGCCACGCAAATAGCGGACAACCTCCAGCGATAGCTTTCCAGCCAGGAAACCTTTCGCGAGGAGCAGGACCAGCTCCAAGCGATCACATATTTCCAACACTTAAAGCTGATCATGGTAGAGGAAGAAGCGACCAGGATCCGCACGTTGTGTTTGGACCTCAGGTTCGCCGCCTGACTCCGATTGAGTGCGAGAGACTCCAGGGTTTTCCCGATAACCACACTCTGATCGGCTGGCGCGGAAAGGATGCTGATGAATGCCCGGATGGGCCACGCTACAAAGCAATCGGTAACTCAATGGCTGTGCCGGTTATGCGCTGGATCGGTGAGCGCATCGCCGCCGCGCTCCCAGTCGAGAAGCTGAATGGTGATTATGGCGGAAGTAAAACACCACTAGATCAGCGCGACCTATGGCGCACTCCACCTGCCCTGTTCGCTGCTCTGGATGCGGAATTCTGCTTTCAACTGGATGCGGCGGCCGCGCCTCATAACGCACTGTGCAGGAAGTTCATCACGGAAGAACAGAACACGCTGCAAACGCCATGGGCTGACCACCTGACTATGCCTGGTTATTGCTGGCTCAATCCTCCCTATTCCGACATCACGCCGTTCGTGAAGAAAGCTGCAGCCGAGAGTCTCAACCAGATCGGCACCGTCATGCTGGTTCCGGCAGATACTTCGGTTGGCTGGTTTAAGGAGGCGACGCTGACCGCCAGTGAGGTGCGGTTTATCACTGCTGGACGACTGGCATTTATCAACCCTGTCACCGGTAAGTCAGTATCGGGGAATAACAAAGGGTCGATGCTCATCATCTGGCGACCCTATCCCCGCACTCACTGTGAATTCACCACTATCGACCGTGACGAGTTGATGTCATTCGGCAACAAACTAATGGCGCGCCGGGAGGCTGCATGAAAATTTATATCGCAGGGCCAATGACCGGACTGGTCGAATTCAACCGCCCTGCTTTCATGTTTACCGCGGCGAAATTAACCGGGCGGGGTCATGTCGCATTAAATCCAGCAGTTCTTCCAGATGGATTAACTCAGGCGCAATACATGGACATCTGCCTCGCAATGCTCCGATGCGCCCATGCAATCTATATGCTCGATGGATGGGAAAAATCATCAGGAGCAAGAGCGGAGAAGGCGTTGGCTGAAAAGTTGAGACTCGAAATCATCTACCAAAGCGAGAGGTAGCTATGGACATCATTGATAACGCGTCGGCACTGGAAGATTTACACCGTGACGCCGCACTGAGCATGCACAGACTCAACCCCAACGCAGTATCAGCAACGCACTGTATTGAGTGCGATGAACAGCTCAGCGATGAGCGCAGGAGAGCGTATCCGGGATGCACGATGTGTGTTGCATGCCTTCAGATTGTCGAGTTACGGAATAAGCAGAGGGGGATGTGATGTGGCCTATTTGCAAACACTGCGGTCGTAAGTGCTGGGAAAACTGGTGCAGCAAGTGCGACAAGCAATCATGGTTACGGAGGATGTGATGGATTACAGCAAGCTAAGCGACTTTGAGATAAACAAGCGCGTTGCCGACATCGAAATGAATGGAACATGGCACGTCAAGCCATCCCATCCAGATAACGATACCGGAGGGTGGCTTTATGGTCCGAATGGCATTCAGACCTATGACCTTCCCGACTACTGCAACAACGCGGCAGACGCATGGCCGATTATCTCGCAGAACAAGATTACACTCCACGCTCCAATGTCTTATGACGACCTTCAGGAATGGCTTTGTTTCGCAGCGAACGACTCCGATGCTGACTGTATGAATACCAATCCCCTCCGAGCCGCAATGATTGTCTTCCTCAAAATGCAGGAGTCAGCCAATGTTCCAGCTAATCCAGCGGGGCCAGATATACGCTGATAGTCAAAACTGGCCCGTAATAATCCATTCCGTCACATCTGAAATAGTCCGCTACTGGCGACAGGGCCGGATTAACACCGCTTCAATCGACCGCTTCCAGCAAGATTTCGAGTATCTCGACTTTCACGAGGCGAGACGGATTCGTGCCGAACTTGAGACGAGCTAGCACATTAAATCGCTACGTGCAATGCAGCGCGTGGCATGAGGAGAGATTATGAAGGAATTACGTTTTTATGGTGCAAGCGATGACCTATTTGAATGTGAAGGCGCCATTCGAGAGGAGATCGGCTGTTACAGCCACCCAGGAATTTATCACCTGAAATCAGCTGAAGGCGAAATGCAAGTCATCGCCACTTACACCGACAGCGGCTGTTGGTCTATCGGCATCTGCCAGATTGATGAAGATTTGCCAATCCCACAATGGGAAACATCGTTCAGCACTCACGAGAAGGGATATAGCGTTGTCCTTACTATTCAGGTTCCCGATGACGCCATTCTTGTGCAGGAAGACGAATGACGCAACTTATAGCCAGTTATGAGCTGGCTATTGGGTGCGAAAGCCCATCATCCCTTGATGTTATTGCCGCCTACGGGCGGCTTCTTTTTGGGAGTAAATCATGCAAATGAATCCAATCATCATGTTCATCGCGTTCTCTACCGCGGTGGGCGGTCTCATATCGCTTTTACACGAACCGGAGGGATTGAGATGGCTGCTTTTAATGTGGGCGCAATAGTCCAGCTTAAGACCGGCGGAATACATGGATACGTTGAGAGCCAGATCGAACCAGATAGCGAGCATCCGAAGGCGTGGGTGAAATGGGATGACGGCAGCTACTCGGTACACAAAGAAAACGAACTTCGCTCGGCTACTGTTGATGAGCCTCGCGTGTATAAGAAATTAGCGTAAGGAGATGAATGTGACTATCAAGACGGCTCTCCCCGGGATGCGTTACGGTCGACTGGTTGTCGTTAAGGAGTCTACGCCTCACAAAGGCCATCGAAGGGCTATTTTCAAGTGTGATTGCGGTCAATTAAAGGAGATTTGTGTCGGCCACGTTGTGTCAGGAAAGGCACATTCTTGTGGGTGTTTGAGAGATGAATTACGGAAGACCCACGGCATGTCATCTACTCCTACATATCAGACGTGGGAAGCTATGAAGCAGCGCTGCATGAATCCAAAAAGTAGCTATTTCCACCGATATGGAGGCAGAGGAATCGGGATATGTGATAGGTGGATAAAATTCGATAATTTTCTTGCTGACATGGGAGAAAAGCCGGAGGGGATGACGATTGATAGGATAAACAATGATGCTGGATATGAACCTGGAAATTGCAGGTGGGCAACCAATAGTGAGCAGGGCTACAACAAACAAAAGAGAGATAATTGCACTAGTCAGTACATTGGAGTGCACTATTCAACCAGCAAAAGGAAATGGAAAGCTCAGATTAAGCACATGGGCAAAAATAGACATATAGGTTATTTCTCTTCTGAGGCGTTAGCCCATGAGGCATACCTGATGGAGCTTTCAAAAGTAAATGAGCACATCCGCATCGACTAGCCGCCTGAGGGCGGTTTTTTATTGGAGATATGTTATGAAAACGGAACTGTCAAAAAGAGAAGTAAGCATGCTTTCAACATTTCTAGACAGGAATCGATTCTGGCGCGTCCTTCCTCAAACCGCAAGTGACCTTTGGGATTCTGGATTTATTAAACCAACAAAGTTCGGGATGGGAAACTTCCAGATTACTGATAAGGGTCGCCAGTACCTCAAGGCGCTCTCTGAATGATTACTGCGCATTTCTGACATGGCCGCCACTTGGCGGTTTTTTATTGCCTGGAGATAACCAATGGAAGAAAAGATATTTACCCGCGATGAAGCGGCGGACTTCCTGCGGGTCAGTGAAGGCACTGTCGCTGAGTGGATTAAGTCAGGAAGACTGGCTGCCACCCGCAAAAACCCCGCTAAAAAGAAAAGCCCCTATCTCATCTGTCTGAAGGATTGCATTGCAGCCCTGAAGAACCCGATCCACAATCAGCCGGTGAATGCGGTTGATGTGCAGGAGGATAAAGCATGTCAATCAAGCAACGTGCCGGTACGTGGCACTGCGACTTCGTTACGCCTGGTGGGAGCCGAATTAGACGGTCTCTTGGCACAACGGACAAAAGGCAAGCACAGGAGCTCCATGACCAGTTAAAAGCTGAAGCCTGGCGTGTCGATAAGATGGGAGAGTATAAGGCACACACATTTGATGAAGCGTGCGTGCGCTGGCTGAACGAGAAGCAGCACAAGAAAAGCCTGGATGATGACAAGAGCCGGATCGGATTCTGGCTCATGCATTTCAGGGGAATGGATTTGTCCGCCATTACGGAGGACCGGATTCTTTCAGCGGCGAGCGGGATGGTGAACCGTAAGCACAGGATGAACTGGGAAGCCCGGCGTGATAGTTGTCTTCGGGCGGGGAAGCCTGTTCCTGAGTTTAAGGATAAGCCAGCAGCGCAGGCAACCAGAACGACCCACCTTGCGTTTATCCGGGCGCTGTTGCGTTGCGCAGCGAACGAGTGGCGATGGATTGCTAAAGCACCAAATATCAAATGCCCAGTGCCGAAGAACAAGCGCATCAGATGGCTGACCAGAGAAGAGGCTCAATCTCTTATCAGGGAGATGCCTGCACACTTTAAGCCAGTTGTGGTCTTTGCGCTGGCGACGGGTTTGCGACGTTCCAATATAACGGATCTGGAGTGGTCACAAATAGACATGCAAAGGAAGGTTGCGTGGATACACCCTGAGGATGCAAAAGCAGGAAGGGCGATTGGGGTCGCCCTTAATGATTCTGCATGCAAGGTGTTACGCGATCAGGTAGGAAAGCATAACCGATGGGTATTTGTTCACACTGAATCATCCGTTCGGCCAGATGGAACCAGGACGAAAGAAGTCAGGAAGATGAGGAGTGATGCTAACACGGCGTGGAGGGCTGCGTTAAGGCGAGCGGGGATCGAGAATTTCCGATTCCATGATTTACGGCATACCTGGGCGAGCTGGCTGGTTCAGTCCGGAGTGCCGTTATCTGCATTACAGGAAATGGGAGGATGGGAGAGCATTGAAATGGTGCAACGGTATGCGCACCTGGCACCTAATCATCTGACACAACATGCCATGCAAATTGACTCATTTCTGGCGGGAAATGGCACAAATATGGCACAAGGGGCGTTTGCTGATTTGGTTAATATCGCGTGAAGCTGCGTGGATACTGGTGCCGATAAGAGGAGTCGAACCTCCGACCTTCGCATTACGAATGCGCTGCTCTACCAACTGAGCTATATCGGCCCTGAAAGGCCGGTTACGAATGTAACCACGGGGCAAAAGATTAAAACTAACGGGGTGATGCGTCAATGGCCTTACGAATCAAGTGCCTGTTTTTGCATCACCCACGTTTTAATTACGCACGAATCGTATCATCGCCGTAGCCGATCCACTTATAGGTGGTCAGCGCTTCGAGACCCATTGGCCCGCGCGCGTGGAGTTTTTGCGTGCTCACCGCCACTTCCGCGCCCAAACCAAACTGTCCGCCATCGGTGAATCGCGTTGACGCATTCACGTACACAGCAGAAGAGTCCACTTCGTTGATAAAACGATTGCCGTGACTGAGCGTGCGGGTGAGGATCGCGTCGGAGTGCTGCGTACCGTGTTCACGAATGTGCGCAATGGCGTCATCGAGATCCGCAACCACTTTAACGTTCAAATCCAGCGACAAATACTCGTCGTCATACTGCTCTGATTTTACGGCTTCAACTTTCGCCGGGCCATCCTGCAGCAGCGCTAACGCGCGGGTATCGGCATGCAACGTGACGCCACTCTTAGCCATCTGCTGACTCAGCGCAGGCAAGAATGTGTCGGCAATACCCTGATGAACCAACAGCGTCTCGACCGTGTTACAGGTGCTTGGGCGCTGGGTTTTGGCGTTGACAATAATCTTCAGCGCAGGCTCAATCTCGGCGCTGTCATCCACCACGATATGGCAGACGCCGATACCGCCAGTGATGACCGGAATAGTCGATTGCTCGCGACACAGCTTATGCAGACCCGCACCACCACGTGGGATCAGCATGTCGATGTATTTGTCCATGCGCAGCATTTCGTTCACCAACGCACGATCCGGGCTTTCAATCGCCTGAACGGCACCTGCTGGCAAACCGCACTCTTCCAGCGCTTGCTGAATCACTTTAACGGTGGCGGCGTTGGTGCGCCATGTTTCTTTGCCCCCGCGCAAAATGGCAGCGTTGCCGGTTTTCAGGCACAGAGAGGCGACGTCAACGGTGACGTTTGGACGCGCTTCATAGATCACGCCAACCACGCCAAGCGGCACGCGGCGACGTTCAAGACGCAGGCCGCTGTCGAGCAGCCCACCGTCGATCACCTGCCCAACCGGATCGGCAAGGTTACACACCTGACGCACGTCATCGGCGATGCTTTTCAGGCGCGCAAAGTTCAGCGCCAGACGATCCAGCATTGCTTCGCTCAGGCCGTTAGCGCGGGCTTCGGCTAAATCTTGTTCGTTGGCGAGCAAAATCTGCTGTGACTGCCCTTCCAGATAATCAGCGATTTTTTCCAGAACGCGATTTTTCTCGCGGCTGGAAAGGAGCGCCAGCTTGTAAGAGGCGGCTTTGGCGGCTGCGCCCATTTGTTCCAGCATGTTTGGCTCCTTAGCGAATAATCATGTCGTCGCGATGCACAGCGACCGGACCGTATTCGTAGCCCAGAATGGCGTCGATTTGCTGTGAGTGGTGGCCGGCAATGCGGCGCAGCGCGTCACTGTTATAGCGCGTCACACCGTGAGCGATGTCGCGTCCTTCAAGGTTACAGATACGAATCACTTCACCACGGGAGAAGTTACCTGTCACGCTTTTAATCCCTTTCGGAAGTAATGAGCTCCCTCTTTCCAGAATCGCAGCGGTGGCACCTTCATCGACGGTGATTTCACCGGCAGGCGGCGCGCCAAAGATCCAGCGTTTACGGTTTTCTAGCGGCGTAGCTTCAGCGTGAAAACGCGTGCCAACGGAAATGCCTTCCATCACGTCGCCAATCACACCCGGACGGCTGCCCGCAGCAATGATCGTGTCGATACCGGCGCGACACGCCACGTCAGCGGCCTGTAATTTCGTGCCCATGCCGCCTGTGCCCAAACCCGACACGCTGTCTCCGGCAATGGCACGCAGCGCGTCATCAATACCGTGAACGTCTTTAATCAGCTCGGCCTGCGGATTGTTGCGCGGATCGGCGGTAAATAAGCCCTGCTGATCGGTGAGCAGCAGGAGTTTATCGGCACCCGCAAGAATCGCTGCCAGCGCGGAGAGGTTATCGTTATCGCCGACTTTGATTTCAGCCGTCGCGACGGCATCATTCTCGTTAATCACCGGAACGATATTGTTATCGAGCAGCGCCCGCAGGGTGTCGCGCGCGTTCAGGAAACGCTCACGATCTTCCATGTCTGCACGGGTTAACAGCATCTGCCCCACGTGAATGCCATAGATTGAGAACAGCTGTTCCCACAGTTGAATCAGTCGGCTTTGTCCCACGGCGGCCAGCAGCTGTTTGGAGGCGATCGTCGCGGGCAATTCGGGGTATCCCAGATGTTCACGTCCGGCAGCAATCGCCCCGGATGTGACGATCACGATACGGTGACCTGCGGCATGAAGCTGTGCGCACTGGCGGACAAGTTCAACAATATGGGCGCGATTGAGGCGGCGCGATCCGCCTGTTAAAACACTGGTACCGAGTTTTACCACCAGCGTCTGGCTGTCACTCATGATTCTCTGCCATTCAACAATAAGGGAAAATGATGTAATCAGACGTTTTAACAGGACTCAGCGCCGTTGCCAACTGCCATAGCGCAAAGCACGATAATTTGTTGTGCGGGATCAGGAAGCGTAGCGGCAGATGTTGACAATTTTATTACCGAAAAAATAAATGTGACTTTTTTATACATATTCTTACTTTGTCATAAAACGTTCATCCCCGGACGATAAAAACCATCCTGTTTTTCACGGGGTAATAAGCCGAATCTTATTGCTCAGCGAATATTAGCGCGTTTTAAAAAACATCAGGATTGAAAATGAAAAAGAGCACTCTGGCATTAGTGGTAATGAGCGTTGTCGCATCCGCATCCGTACAGGCAGCTGAAGTTTATAATAAAAACGGAAACAAACTGGACGTGTACGGCAAAGTTAAAGCCATGCATTATATCAGTGATAATGATGCTAAAGACGGTGACCAGACCTACGTTCGTTTTGGCTTCAAAGGTGAAACGCAAATTAACGATCAGCTGACCGGTTACGGTCGCTGGGAAGCAGAATTCTCGGGTAATAAAGCCGAGAGCGATTCAACGCAGAAAACCCGTCTGGCGTTTGCTGGCCTGAAATTGAAAGACTTTGGCTCCCTGGATTACGGCCGTAACCTGGGCGCGCTGTATGACGTGGAAGCCTGGACCGATATGTTCCCAGAATTTGGCGGTGACTCTTCTGCTCAGACCGATAACTTTATGACCAAACGCGCCTCAGGCCTTGCGACATACCGCAATACCGACTTCTTCGGCGTGATTGATGGCCTGGATATGACCCTGCAATATCAGGGCAAAAACGAAGACCGCGACGTCAAAAAACAGAACGGCGACGGCTTTGGTACCTCTCTGACATATGATTTCGGCGGCAGCGATTTCGCCGTCAGCGGCGCATACACCAGCTCTGACCGTACCGACGATCAGAACCTGCAGGCGCGTGGCGAGGGCAAAAAAGCGGAAGCCTGGGCAACGGGTCTGAAATATGACGCGAACGATATTTACCTGGCCGCAATGTATTCTGAAACGCGCAATATGACCCCAATTTCAGGTGGTTTTGCGAATAAAGCGCAGAACTTCGAAGTCGTCGCGCAATATCAGTTTGACTTTGGTCTGCGTCCATCCCTGGGTTATGTCCAGTCTAAAGGCAAGGATATTGAAGGTATTGGCGATGAAGATCTGGTCAAATACATCGACGTTGGCGCGACCTATTATTTCAACAAAAATATGTCCGCGTTTGTTGATTATAAAATCAACCAAATCGACGACGACAATAAACTAGGCGTGAACAGCGATGATATCGTTGCGCTGGGTCTGACTTATCAGTTCTGATTAATGGATAAAAACCCGGCGCTAATGGCCGGGTTTTTTATTTAAATAGCGATAGTCTTTTTACGGAGATTACTGTACCTAAAGACGTTCAATGTCAATAGTTAACGAGGCAGTCACTGTTCCTCCCACGGCCTGCTGTCCGGTGAGTCTCACCATGGTAAGATTAAATGCGTCTATTCCATCTGATGAAGCCGCTAAGGTACCTGAATTTAATTTAATTACGTTATGGCCCTCGTCATAAATACCGATACCCAAACCTTTAGCTGCAGACGCAGACGTATCAGTGTTGGCCAAAGCCGTCCCATCTGCATTATCCGCGATGCCGGTAAAATGGTATACTAAGCGGCCTTCAGCAGCCAGGTCGGAACAATTAGCCCCCCCGCTGTCTCTGTAGTAAACGTGAAGCAGGGGACCCGAACCGGCATAATTCATGGTCCCTTGATCAATGACATATTCCATATTTTCCGAAACAGCGATGCTGTATTGACTTAATGCTACGCTGCAGCTTGCTGCTAAATCACCTGTAACAGTTCCGGTAATATTAAGCGTCGCTGAACTATCTTCTGCCTGCGCTGCGCCAGCAATCAGGAGAGTAGATAAAACGAGGCTAAGAAAAGTGTTTTTCATTTTATTTCCATCTCATATTATGTGTAACTAAAGGGCCTTAAATGTTAATAAAGCTCTTAGTTTCCTTGTAAACATTAAAATATATTACTTATGAGTAGCATTCAAGCCAAAACTAATCTCTAGAACAACTGCCTTAATACTTATAAAAAAATAACCTAATGTAATTAACATTTAGTTGTATTTCGGGATGAATGTAATCGCATTAATAAATACATCATTTAGTCTGTCACTTTGATTTATTTAGAGTCCAATTATATATTTTCATTCTACAGAAAAATGGCAAGACGCCTGGAAAGGAATAATTAACGCGTAGGGATGAGAGGCAAAAAAAACCGGCCCAGATTGGCCGGCTCTTTAAACTGACGGAGTCAGGCGGAAAGCTTCACCTTTTGGTTGGTAAAATCATCAGCGGGTTCGAGCTTAAGTTCAAAGGTCTCCAGCAAAGCACGCGCTTTTTCATGGAATCCACGCAAGGTTTGCTCCAGACGCTCGACAACTTCCTTATCCTTAATGGTCGTCGCTTGCCAGTGGCCCGCTTTATTGAACAAACCAAAATGATAGGTGTAGGTGAAGCGTTTTTCTTCGGCTTCCATTTCCATCCACCAACCCCAGAATTCACGCTCTTCTGGAGCAGGTTGCACATTGACGCATACAGCCAGGCAGTCGAAAAAAAAGCGATTCTCTTCACACTGCTCTTCACGAATGTATGGGCCAAGAGCCATGAACTTCTTAATCAGTCTGCTTTTCGGGTGTCCACTCGGTAACGTCATTGCGATCTCCTTTTGTCAGTCCACTGTTTTACCAAACCAGCAAAATTTAGCAATCTCTTAACACAATCTCTGCGTGATCCAACGGGTAATCTCTTTCAGTCCTTTGTCAAAATTCTGATACACCGGACTGAAGGGGATCTCCAGCAGTTTGCCATCTGAAGATGACGAGGTGATTAAACGCGACTCTTCTTCCGGACTGAAGGGGTCATTTTTCCAGAAACCCGATATCATCGGAGTTGGGCAACGACGCCCCAGCAAACCCTGCGTTTTTAACGAGTAACGGTTGAGTTCTACGCGCAGCGCTTCATCCGATGCATCATGCATGCCAAGGCGGCTTGCCAGTACGTCCAGATACATTTCCGGCACGCTTGCCTGACGCTGCGGATCGCTGAGCAACGCGTGGACCACCGGCCCAAGACACGCGACCGCTTTCAGACGGGACGATTCCAGATACGCCAGGCGCACCGCGACGTTAGCACCAAAGCGGAAGCCAAATGCCGCCACGCGGGTGTGATCCACCCACGGAATATTCTCGAGCGCTTTGAGCGCATGCTGGTGCAGCAAACTGGAATCTTGCGTCAGTTTCCATTTCGATGAAAACCCGATCGACGGCATATCCAGCGTCAGCATCGCGATCCCTTTTGGTGCGAAGTAACGCTCAAACAGGCTGTAATAGTCAATTTGCAGGGAGTCGAGACCGCCGCACATCAGCACCGTCGGGAACGGGCCTTCGCCTGGCGGCATATGCAAGAATCCGGTCACCGGAGCACCGCCGGGGATGGGGAATTCGATTTCACGCATGTTGCAGGGTAATCGCTGTGCCGCTTCTTCATAAGCACGGTTGGCCAAAGCCTGCGCTTGTTCAGCCAGGTCATCGCCTTTGAGATGGGGATAGGCGGCAATGCTGTAGAGATTGGCGGCGTGCAGCCAGTGTTGGCCACTGAGGGTTTGATCTGGCTCCTGCGTCGCCTTTTGCTGCCAGACCATCGCCTGCGTAGCCCACTCGTAGATCCAGTTCCCGCCACGATATCCCACAACGGTATCGTAAAGTTCACCGTCGGTACGGTCGGCTTCACTCATGACGATTCGCGCCTGGACTTCGAGGATCTCACGCGCGTCAATACCGCGCCAAATCCACATCAGGCGGTTGATCATGCGATACCAGTGCGGCACGGTTTTGCCATCCAGGGCGGACTGAACTGCGGGCTGAGTGCCGGGATTGAAACGACGCACCAGCGTCGACGTTTCCGGGTGCTTGAAACGGGGTTTGAACAGGGTTTCGCTGAGATTCGCCTGAGTCATTGCGCTCTGCCTCCATGATGACGTGTCATAGGAGCTATTGTAACGCGGTGCAGGCTAAATAAAACAACGCCCGGCATCACCGGGCGTTAAAAATAATATCGATGCGGTATTAGCGGCCTGAAATTGGCGGGACGAAGGCCACGCCCATATCCCATGGCTGTTCAATCCAGGTATCCTGCGGGATGTCGATAACGTAATCGTCAACCAGCGGCTGACCGGC
>Ga0308165_1000328_pt1 | contig 98931 bp, 78 predicted proteins | sample PhyWR2_FD_201032 | JGI IMG/M metagenome (GOLD analysis project Ga0308165, IMG submission 201032) | Phyllosphere microbial communities from UC Gill Tract Community Farm, Albany, California, United States - DLSLW.R2 | ecosystem: Host-associated > Plants > Phyllosphere > Unclassified | place: USA... | reverse complement strand
TAAAAGACAAAATACCTTAATAAACTTGCTCTTGAATTAAATGTTGAAGTAATGCCAATGAAACAGTAGACATTACATCGTTTTTAATCTGTCATTGGTAGCGGAGTGTGCAACTTGTACCGATTTTACATCGGCAACGGAGTCGAGAACCCGAAGGCTCAGCGAAGCTAAATCTGCTTAGATAGATTTCTCCGTTTCACTGCGTTTCAGTCGAAATGACGACCGTCTAGTATGATTTTCTAATAATTTAGCGTATACGTTACATTGTACGTGCGGCCGCGACCGGCATAATTGAAAGCTTCTGGTTTAGCTAAAGCAGCGTACAAAATTGAGGAACGCTGACTCCAAACGGTTTGGTAACTTTTGTTCAACAGGTTTTGAACGCCAATTGATAAGCTTCCGGTAAATACTTTAACCGAACCTAATAAATCAACAGTAGTATATCCCTTTATTTCATACTCTTTTGGAATAGCGGGTTTGGTATCAATCCCTTTGGAATCAAACGAGTGAAAAACCTGTGCTTTTAAGCCAAATACTTTTCCGTTATATCCTAAATAACCAGCCAATTTAGACGGACTAGCCACGGTTACATCCTGTAACGACCAGGTACCATCGGCATTTTGTTTCTGGGTTTTGATATACAAACCATTTGCACCAGCCTCGAAACCATTTTTCAGGTTTAACGAAAGTGATCCCTCAACACCTAAGTTTCTTACGTGCTCGTCGAACACCTCGATATTAAAAGTACTGTTGGTTTTTACATTTTTATCTGATAAAGCATAAAAAGCAGCAACTTGTGCATTAAATACGCCGGTGCGGTAACGATAACCTGCTTCGTACTGATCGGTTTTAATACCCGTTAACGGAGAACTGCCCACATTGATCGAGTTACCTAAATTCCAGTTGGTACCGGCTAAAGTATAAGTTCCCTGACCATAATATTTTGCGGGATCGGCCAGGTTAAAGCCCTGCGAATAATTAAACCAGGCCTGTTGAGGGGCATTGATTTTAAACACCAAACCACCGTTAAGCAGGTTTACATCGTAGTGGTTGCTTCCACCGGCAATGGCGGTAGCGCTACGACCTACACCATAAGCTAAAGGTACAGCAGCAGTTGTGCCTACAAAGTCGCCTACCTTTACAAACATGCGTTGCTGACGAACACCACCAGATAGGGTTAAGAAATCGGCCAGTTTAAACTGCGCCTGTAAAAAGCCCGATAAACCATTTACCCTGAAATTCGGATAACGGGCAATAGTAGCAACCGTAGTGTTGGTCAATCCACCCGATGTAGCGGCTTTTACACGATCGAAAAGGGCTTGCTGAGCATTAAAATTCTCGTTATCGGCATCAATACCGTAGGTAAGGTTTAATTTATCCCAATCTTTATTCAATACCAGTTTTAATGCACTGTAATTGGTATTTTGAATTGACGAACCACTGTAAAGCACGCCAGGTAAGGCAGCAGTACCGGGGAATGGGTGAAAGCTAAACTGCTCATTTCTGGCGGCAGCCTGTACGTAAAGCGTTTGTCCACCTAAAATATCGCTGGCCTGATAATTCACATTGATATTGGCACGGCTGGTTTTGGGGTCAACATCTGACGAGTAACCGTTTCTCATTTCCAAAAGGGCTGGATTTGATAACAATCCGGCATAGTTAGTCCCTAAAAACAAATCTTTACTACCACGGTAGCCCGAATTGTAATATTGGGCGTTTACGGTTAACTTTTGATAGTCGGTTAACTTAAATTCGCTACTTCCAAAAAAATCGAACGATTGGTTGTACTGCAAATCAGTTTGGGTAATATCGGTAAAAATCTGTTTTCCATCGGCGCCATAAGCGGCATTGTTTTTCTGGAAAGCAATACCAATCCGGCCATTCCAGTCTTTGCTGCCCCCCGAAATGGCTTGCGCTACGCGAACATCGTGATCACTTTTTTCTTTCAGGCCGCTACGTACGCCCAATTGCGTAGTAAAACTTGGCTGACTGTCTTGTCCTTTTTTGGTAATGATGTTGATGATACCACCGGTTGCACCACCACCATAAACGGCACTGGCACCCGATAAAACCTCAATTCTTTCGATGTTAAACGGATCGATAGATTCGAACTGACGACTTACCCCACGCGTACTGTTAAGCGATACCCCATCAATCATCACCAAAGCATCTCTGCCACGCTGGTTTTGCCCATAGTTGGTACGGCCTTCAGGTCCGGCATCTAAACTCGGTATCAACTGAGCCAAAGCCTGTTTAAACGGTACACCTGCTTTAATTTGCTCCTGTATTTTTGCACCGTCAACTACCCAAACGGTACCGGGTATCTCGCTTATTTTGGTTGGTTTACGGGCCGATACTACTACCACCTCCTGCATGTTGGCAGTAGGACTTAAATTGATAATTAAATTAACGGTTTGCCCTTTAGCCAGGCTTACTTTTTGTAATACGGTAACATAGCCTACGTAGCTAACCTGTAGCTGATGCGCACCTTCGGTTAACGCAAGTTCAAAGCTACCATCGGCACCGGTGGTTACCGCAGTATTTTTCCCCTGAACTTTGATATTGGCCCCACCTAGCGGGGCAGTTTCGCCTATTACCTTGCCAGTAATAGTCTGGGCTTTACCTGTAAGAATACATCCACAGATCAGGATCGCAATTAAGTATAGATTTTTCATCAAATGATTTATTTTTTTCGCAAAGCAATCATTTATTTGGATTAAATCCAAATAAAAACATTCAAATATTTCAATAAACAACCTGAAACAAGCCTCAAAAAAGCACCGTAAACAATTAATTAACAATAGTTTAAAACTATTTTAAATATTATTTTTAATCAATCTAAATAAAAATATACCTTAGCGGTCGAGATTATAGTCTACAAAACGCGCTTATTTTAAGTACTCAACTAACCAATTAATCATTAAAAAAATTATCGGCTTTTTGCCCGGTATGGTATTGCCTTTTGACCTTAAATTTTGAAAAATTGAAAAACTAATGTTTACATCAGACCTAGAAAAACAGGACCTAATCGATTTGCTTACGGAGAATCCGGCTAAGGAAATCTTTCACCACGAAAATGAAGCAGAGTACCTGCATGCAGTTGGCAAAGTTACCCAGGCGGTAAAAAAATTCCTGAACCACAACCAGCAACCTTTTAGCGGGGTAACGCCAGCGAAACTGAAGCCGCTATTTGATGCCATCGAATTTGAAAAAACGCACGATAATTATGATGCCTTGCTGAAAGAAGTAGAACAACTTTACACCAATCACGCTGTTGCGTTTCATCATCCGGCCTACATTGCGCATTTAAACTGCCCTATTGTTATTCCGGCTGTTGCTGCCGAAGTGATGATTTCGGCCATCAACTCTTCTATCGATACCTGGGACCAAAGCGCTGGCGGCACCTTAATTGAGCAAAAATTAATTGAGTGGACCTGCGACCAGATTGGCTATAGCAAAAAGGCCGATGGGATTTTTACCAGTGGCGGTACACAGAGCAATTTAATGGGGCTTTTACTGGCGCGCGACCATTATGCCATCACGGCGCTAAACCACAACATTAAAGTGAATGGATTACCTGCAGAAGCTTCGCGTTTCAGGATTTTTGTTTCTGAAAAGGCGCATTTCAGCATCCAGAAGAACGCCTCGTTGTTGGGCCTCGGCGAAAAAGCAGTGATCAAAATTAAAACCGACCGCAGTTTCAGGATGAATACGGTATTGCTTGAAGATGCCATAAAAAGAGAACTGGCTCAGGGAAACATCCCGATTGCCATTGTAGGTACGGCTGGCACCACCGATTTCGGTAACGTAGATCCATTGCAGCAACTAGCTTCCATCAGCCAAAAATACAATACCTGGTTCCACATTGATGCGGCTTACGGCTGTGGATTATTGCTTACTGATAAATACCGTAACCTGTTAAATGGCATCGAGTTGGCCCATTCAGTTACGGTCGATTACCATAAATCTTTCTTCCAACCGGTAAGCAGCAGTGGTTTTCTGGTACGCGACAAACACTTTTTCAATTTGATTACGCACCATGCCGATTATTTAAACCCCAAAGATCACGACGAAGATGGCTTGCCCAACCAGGTAAACAAATCGATCCAGACTACTCGCCGCTTCGATGCACTAAAACTCTGGTTTACACTCCGCATGATGGGTCGTGATAAACTGGGTGGCTATTTTGATACTATTATTGAGACCGCTGCCGAGATAGCCAGCCTATTGCAGGCCGACAATGATATTGAGCTGATGAACGAATCGGATATCAGTGCATTGGTTTTCAGGTACCATCCTAAAAACGTACAGCTTGATGTTTGCGCCATGAACCAATACATCAAAAAAGCAATGTTTAATCAAGGTAAAGCCCTGGTGGCCGGCACCAAGATTAACCAGCAATTCTACCTCAAATTTACCCTACTAAACCCGCTAACTACCATCAGCGATATTGAAAACATCATTAAAATCATTAAAAAACATGGAAACGAATATGTTAGACTCAATCAAGCTTCAGCAGATTTCAGAAGAAACTAACTTTAATGCGCTCCTTAACAGTTATTGCCGCGAATTTACCAACTGGACCCGCTATGCAGGCATCCCAAAATACGATGCGTCGCTGGCCGATTATCTGGCTACAACCACCAATCGCTTACACATCAGGTTCGATTTTAGCAACATTGGTTACGAGGTATATGCCCCTTTAAAGTTTTACGCAGATAGCGGCCGGCATGTATTTAATTTTCCGGTTGTAGCGCGTAATATTGAAACGGATGCGATTGCCGCCATTGATATTTACCGGTTTATGGAGCTGGCCATTCAATTCAGTGCTGACGAATTTCCGGATGCGGCTGCTGATGTGGTAAAAGAACGCTTAAGCAATAGTGTAGAAAACCTACAAAAGTTCCTTTCCTTTTTTCAGCAAAACGGTAAGCCGGTAAACTTTGCCAAAATGAATTTTATAGCGGCAGAACAATCACTGTTTTTAGGTCACAATGCCCACCCCCTACCCAAAGGTCGTGCAGGATTTAACAACGATGAGGAGCTTTTTAAATACTCGCCAGAAACAAAGGGCAGTTTCCAACTCAGCTATTTCTTAATTGCTACAGCCAACATCACCGAAAAAAATGCCGAAGGTTTTGATATTACCGATTTGTTTAAGATCGAACTTTCAGAATCAACCAATGCAGAAACCATTGCTTTATTGGATCAATATCCAAACCATAAAGTAGTGCCCATGCACCCCTGGGAAGCCGATTACCTGCTAAATCAACCTTCAGTACAGGCTATGCAGGCCGAAAAATTATTATTCTACCTCGGTCAGTTTGGCGAAGCTTATACCCCAACCTCTTCAGTTAGAACAGTGTATAACGCAAACAGCGATTGGATGCTTAAATTTTCGCTGCATGTTAAAATTACCAATTCGCAACGCGTTAATCTCGTTCGGGAACTTTACCGGGGCTATGATGTAAGCAAACTATTAAAAACCACTTTAGGCAAAGCTGCTAAAGCCGAGTTCCCTGAAATCGAATTCATTACCGATCCGGCTTTTATCACCGTAAATTATCAGGGCGAGAATATCGATGGCTTTAACATCAGCATCAGACACAATCCGTTTAAAGGCGAAGAAGCCGGGAAAAACGTAACCCTGCTAGCGGCCTTATGTCAGGATGGTTTGCCGGGCCAAAAGCCGAGACTGGTACATGTAATTGAAGAAGCATCAATTAATAAAAATAAAAACCTTGCCCATACCGCCGTAAATTGGTTTAAACAATACCTGCACCTTTGCGTAGCACCCATTGTTGGCCTGTATAACCATTATGGAATGGCTTTCGAATTTCACCAGCAAAACGTAATGGTAGAACTGGATAAAGATTTCTACCCAGCCAAATTGTACTTTAGAGATAATCAAGGCTATTTCTTTAGCGAAAGTAAAGCTGAAGCACTGCAAAAAGCATATACAGAAATTGCAGCAGAAAGTGGTTCCATAGTACCGAACGAATACATCATTCCGAAACTGACCTACTATTTGCTTATCAATAACATTTTAGGCGTAGCAAATGCTTTAGCCAGTAATGGTCTTGCTGATGAAAAGACTTTAATCGACCTGGTTTATTTAGAGTTTAAACAATTCGAAAACAGCGATACAACCGGCTTAGTTGATTACATCATTAACCGCCGTAGCTGGGAAGTAAAAGGCAACCTACTCACAAACCTTTGTAATATTGATGAAGCGAGTGCCCCTATTGATAATCCGGCTATTTACCGCGAATTTCTGAATCCACTATCTAAATATCTTTTTGCAGAAAACCTGATTAAACCACAAACGAAAGAGGTTTTATACAGCCGGTATTTTCCAAAGGAAAATGTAACGATAAACATCCGCCCTTTTGATATAGACCGCGACCTGGAAATGGTGCACGATTGGTTTAACCAGGAACACGCCAAACCCATCTGGAAAATGGACGGACCGATTAAAGGGCTGGAGCTTTTTTACCGTACCTTACTACCCAACGATGCCTCGCACAGCTTTATTGGCGAGATAAACGGCGAACCTACTTTTACCATCGAACCCTACTGGCCCATGCGTGATGGCGTTGGAGACTGCTACGAGGCATTAACCACCGATTATGGCGCACACCTGCTGATTGCCCCAACCGATAAAAACAAAAAATACAGTTTTGAAACCGGCCAGGCCTTAATGGACTTCATTTTTGAGCAGAAAGAAGTAGGCAAATGCATCGGCGAAGCCGCAGTTGAAAGTCGCGCCATGCACATTTTCGTAACCAGATTAGGCTTTAAACTGGAAAAAGTAATTCAAATGCCTTACAAAATGGCCAACCTCACCTTTTGCTACCGCGATTGGTATTGGGAAAAATTTCCTGAAGCTAAAGCTTATGCCGAGGCTAAATTATCATCATTTGAAACGGAGGAAGCCTAATGCAGAACCAAAAAATATACGACATAGTAGGCATTGGCATCGGCCCCTTTAATTTAGGTCTTGCTGCCTTGTGTGCACCCATTAACGGTTTATCGACCTTGTTTTTAGATCAGGCCAGCGAATTTAACTGGCACCCGGGTATGATGCTGAGTGATGCTACTTTACAGGTACCATTTATGGCCGATCTTGTTACCTTAGCCGATCCAACCAGCTCGTACAGCTTTTTAAATTACCTGAAACAAACAGATCGTTTGTATAAATTTTACATCAGGGAAGATTTCTTTGTACTGCGTAAAGAGTATAATGCTTATTGCAAATGGGCCATTAGTCACTTGCCTAACTGCCAGTTTGAGCAAAAAGTTACTTCAATACAATACAAAGAAGGTATTTATGAGGTAGAACGGATTAACCAAACTACGGGAACAACCGAAACAATTTTAACCAAAAAAATAGTGCTCGGAACCGGAACGGGGCCAAAGGTGCCTGAGTTTGTAAAACCAGCTTTGCATAAAAATGCTATACACTCTTCGGAGTATCTAAAATTTAAGGAAAGCATTTTAAAGCAAAAAACGGTCACCATAGTAGGCTCTGGCCAAAGTGCAGCAGAGATTTTCTACGATCTTTTACCGGAGACCGAAAACGGATTGCAATTGAAATGGTTTACACGCCCTGACCGGTTTTTCCCGATGGAATATTCGAAGCTTACACTGGAACTGACTTCGCCAGAGTATGTAGATCACTTTTACAACCTGACTGATGCGAAACGTAAACAACTGTTAAGCAAGCAAAATTCGCTTTTTAAAGGCATTAACTTCGATCTGATTAACCAGATTTTTGATAAGCTTTATGAGTTGAGTGTAGATGGCGAAAAAGTAAATGCCCAACTAATGCCGAACTGCCAGCTAAACAATTTAACCGAAACTAACGGCGCTTACCAGCTTGATTTTTACCATACGGAGAGCGAAAAAGACTTCAGCGTAGCTACCGATTTTGTGGTGCTGGCTACGGGTTATAAATACAATGAGCCAAAGTTTTTAACCCCAATACAAGATCGCATTGGCCGGAATGCCGACGGACTTTTTGAGGTACACCGCAATTATGCCATTGATGTAAACGGAGATGAAATTTTTGTTCAGAATGCCGAACTGCATACCCACGGTTTTGTAACCCCCGATTTGGGCATGGGCGCTTACCGCAATGCTTCCATCATCAATGCCGTGCTGGGTTTCGAAATCTACAAGGTAGAAAAACGCATTGCTTTCCAGCAGTTTAGCATAGCAGATGAAAAACAGGAACAAAAATTAGTTGAGGAACAACTAGCTGTTGATCTTTCGGTTGGTCGGGATTTATAATCCTGATCACTGAGAAACGGATTTGAAATCCAGCACTGTCACGTTGAGCTTGTCGAAACGCCAAGTAAATATTAAGCAAGTCCTTCGACAGGCTCAGGATGACAGATCTATAATTGAGAGCCGGATTTGTAATCCCGCCCCTGGATAAACAAACAAGTCCGGATTACAAATCCGGACTAACTAAGAGAACTAAATACAAAACCATGAATTACAACAACTTCGATCAAATAAAACCATTAAAAAAAGAAATCTGGGATAAGGTAAATCTCAACTATATTGCCAAATCGATAGTGGAACTGATGCACGAGAAACTGGCTGAGCCGGAACAGATTGGCAGCAGCACACCGGGCTGGTCTGACTACCGTTTAGCTACTGACAGTGAAGCGATTTACTATACCTTTTCGGGTCAGGAACGCGCGCTCGATTACCTGCATATTGACAAAAAGAGCATTAAAAAGTTTGTAAATGGCGAAAGTGTTGTGGTAAACAATGCGCCGGCATTTTACACCGAACTGCAACAAACTTTTGGCATTAAACCCTTTACACTAGCCCATTTTATAGAAGAAACCCTGAATACGCTTTATGCCGACGCCTACATCCACGAAAAAGGGAGATTGACTGCCGATGAACTGGCCAATGCAGATTACCAGACGATTGAACACCAGATGGATGGGCACCCCTGGGCCACCATCAACAAAGGCCGCATTGGTTTTAACCACAGCGATCAGGGTAAATTTGCGCCGGAAGCTGCACAAAAAACACGTTTGGCGTGGTTGGCGGTACACCACAGCAGGGCATCGTTTAAAAGTATCGAAAGCATTTCGGCATTTTCATTTTACAATGAAGAGCTGAGCTTAAAACAGGTACACGATTTTAATCAGGTACTTTTAGAGCAGCAATTACAACCGGCTGATTATTTCTTTATCCCAGTGCACGAATGGCAGTGGAACAACAAAATTGTGCTGCAACTGGCGCACGATATTGCCCATCAGTTAATTGTACCGGTTGGCCTGGGGGCTGACGAATATATGTGCCAAAACAGTATCCGTACCTTTTTTAATGTAAGCGAACCTAAAAAGCATTATGTAAAAACAGCCATTTCTATTTTAAACACTTCCATTTTCAGGGGGTTGTCGCCTAAAAAACTGGCTATTGCGCCAAGGGTAACGCAATGGGCAAAAGATATGCTACAAGGCGACGAATATTTAAAACAGACCCGCGTAGTGCTTTTGGGTGAGGTGGCTACTGTTGCTTATACCCACCCACAATACAGCGAAATTCCGGGCTCGCCATACCAGTACCAGGAGTTTTTAGGTGCTATTTGGCGCGAGAGTGCTGAAAATTACCTGCTCGAGGGAGAAAACATCATGACGATGGCCAGTTTGCTTTATGTAGATGATGAAGGCAAAAGCATGGTGCAGGCATTAATCGAAAAATCGGGACTTGATGCGGCGAGCTGGTTAAACGCTTATTTATCGGCTTACCTGAAACCGGTGCTACGCATATTTTATAAACATGCCTTTTTCTTTAGTCCGCATGGCGAGAACACCATATTGGTAATGAAAAACGGTGTTCCGGAAAGGATTATCATTAAAGATTTTGTGGAAGAAATTGTACTTACAGAAGAATCGAAAGCTAAGCTGCCAGAAGATCTGGTTGATGTTTTAAGGGAAATTAACGATGAGCTGGCTCCGCTGTTTATCCTTTCGGGTATTTTTGATGCCGTTTTCAGGTACCTGGGTAATATTTTCCACAGCTATGTAGGTTTGGATGAAAAACAGTTCTGGCGCCAGGTGGCTGATGTGATTTTGGCTTTCCAGCAGGAAAACCCCGAGTTGGCTTCAAAATTTGAAAAATTCGATTTGTTTGTACCTGAGTTTATCCGTGTATGCATTAACCGTGTAAGGCTACTTACGCATGGCTACAGTGAAAGCACTGATGTGCCTGTACCGGAATTGATTGGTACGCTGGTGAACCCCGCAGCTGAGGCTTTGAGGGAAGATGTGTTGGTTTAGCTAATCGTCATTGCGAGAAGGCTTTTCAACCGACGAAGCCTGCCTGCAGCAAGCAGGCATTCTTTTCTGCCACGTGTGCTTATAGCTATCGTTGTAAGATTGCTTCGTCGTTCCTCCTCGCAACGACGGATTTACAATCAGATGGTAACATCTGACACCACGAACACGCTGGTGAACCCTGCAGCTGAGGCTTTAAGGGGGCGTAAATCAGTTCCCAGAGTTGTCAACTTTAATAGCAAGTGCGCTAGAAAGTTGACAACTCTAACTTAACAAACTAACACAATAGTTATTTCATTGAAATATTCTATATTAGGATATAAATTTTTCCTATATGAAAACTATCCTCCTTATATTTTTAACTACCCTTTTATTCGAAACGCCAACTATTGAAAAAGACCGCGACCGCTGGAAACCGTATTACAGCGAGGTTAGTCCGGCAAAAACAGCCGATCAATGGTACCTGCCATTTGATGTTGCGAACCGTAAAAAGGTAAATAACATTAAAATCATCAGCATTTTTGGCGATCATCGCGATAGTTACGTTAAAGGCCATATCCACACAGCCATTGATATTAACCCTGCCCAACCTAAAAGCAAACTGGTTGGTGTTTACGCGATGGCTAATGGTACCGTTTGCTCCGTACATTTGGGCGAGAACCAGCGTACGGTAGTGGTTAAACATAAATTAACCAATGGTACAACGATGTTTACTACCTACAAACATTTAAAAGAAGTGTATGTAAGCAATGGCCAAAATGTTGACCAAAACACGAAACTAGCCCGTTTATTTACCCCACAGGAAAGCAAAAAATATGGTGGCGATTATCACCATCTGCATTTAGAAATCAGGAAGAAATTTGATGATTATGGCTGCGCAAGCTGGTTAACATTTACCAACGCCCAATTAAACGAACGGTTTTACAATCCGCAGATGTTTATTAAGGAATATGTTAAATAAAGGTGAAAAGACCTATGAGGTTTCTAAGCAATATACCTATTAAACCTCATGGGTCTGAAATCTGAATTTATAAAAGACCTATGAGGTTTCTAAGCGATATGCCCATTAAACCTATTAACTATAAAGACCTATGAGGTTTCTAAGCAGTATGCCCATTAACCTATTAATTATAAAAGACCTATGAGGTTTCTAAGCAATATGCCCATTAACCTATTAATTATAAAAGACCTATGAGGTTTTTAAACAATATGCCTATTAAACCTCATAGGTCTGAAATGATTTTTTGTTTAAAACTTAATTTTCAGAACGCATTTTTCCCTGTTTTCGTCATTAATAAGCCCATCAGGCAGGGTAATTCTTAATCCTTTGGCGTCCTGTTTCCATTTTATGGTAAAATCTTCGTCGGCCATAACCAGCGATTTCACTTTTAATACAGCCGTTGATAGCGATTTGATAATCAGTTCGCCATGATTAAACTCAAGCAGCTCTATATTTAGTTCATCGGCTTCGCCCGAATAAAAAATAATGGGATTAACCTCATAAATTTTCAGCTCCTTTGTTTTTGATGTTATTTTTTCGCCTAAAGCCATAACCTTAATTTATTTTTGATTGAATAGCTTGTAAACTTAGTTTACCGGCGGAAAATTGAAAGGTTTCCAGGCAGGCAGGCCAGCAAGTTCTTTCTGCGTTTGTTCGCTGATACCTACACCCCAGGTATTAAAAAATGGCGCAAGGTTACGTTTCACAATATTCGAATAGGTTTTTGCCCACAAATCGCGTTTTTGCTGGTCGTTAAGTTCGCCAATGGAAGGGCCAATTTTTTGGTACTCTTTAAAGAATGCCTTAAAGCTCTCCCAACCAAATCCTTCCTGCATTTGGCGGAACATAATCAGCCCCAGGAAAGGGTCTTTTTTCCATTTTTCGTAATCAGCACCTTCTGCAAAATATTTTTTCATCATTTTTTGCGTGTTGGCACTCGATACCCCCGTGTGCGAATCGTCTCTTCCGCCCATTAACCTATCGAACATGTACAGCGAAAAGAAGTTGTTGCTCACTTCGGTAGTACCGCCAAAAACCCAGTTTAGATTTTGCATGTTATGGCCTATTTCGTGGAAAAAGCCCCAGTTTGCACCACCTTTACTCGGTTTCATCAACAACTCGGGATTAGCCATAATTTCGTTAGAAAGCATGTGCCTTGATGGCGAATGGTGAATCATGATCGGGTAACCGCTGTGCATGTAACCACCACCAATATGCTCATCAGGCACCATGCGTTGTGCTCGGTAAAACGGCGCTGGCATATTGGCCAGATCGAGCTCGCCCAATACAACCAAATCCCACAATTTAAGTACTTCTTCAGGGTTTTTAATGGTCTGCAATACGCTGTCAGGCAAGGTTAAAATCACATTTTCAGTAGCCATTTCGCCCCATGGTGCTTTATTGTTTTTCAACTGGTTTTCCCAATCGCTTTGGATGTTTTTGCCTAAAACAAAAAGCGGTGCTGCTACGGCATGGCTAATTTTGAAATCAATTTTTCTGCTGGCGGCCTGGGGTTTAACATCAATGTAAATTAAGCCGCCAAAGGGCGAAGCCAACCTGTTTTTGCCAACTACCAGTTTTTGCTTTTTGGTAATAATGGGCATCCTGCGCCAATCTTCTTTACCGGCTACCCAATAATTCAGACGATCACTGTGTGCACCAATCTGCACTTCCAACTCATTTACATCGGCATTTTTTGGCACATCAATTTCAATGTATTCGCCAGCCTTGGCATATAAACCCGTACTATACATGGTGGCATTATCGTAACCGGAATAACCCAGGGTTGATACGATTGATACGAGGCTATCGGCCATTTTTTTATGTTCGATGCTTACTGTTTTATTGATAAACTGGAAGCCCTCTTTTACTGCCCCGGGAAAAATATTAGCCGATGGTTGCGCCTTAATGTTTTTATAATCGGTGCTTTTTAAGGTTTCATCGCTCCATTTGGCAATGGATTTTCTAAATTCGGTATCCGTTTTAGAAAGCGTATGCGTTGGTGAAATGACAATAGTTGCTGGATCTTTAGCCGCATCCTGTGCAAAAGCAGTCAGGCCACCTGCCACGAGCGCGAGTGTTAGTGCTGATTTGATTGGTGTTTGGTTCATTGTGTTTTAATTTGGATGGTTTTAGTTTTTTGATTGTTATTACCCTTTTTTCAAGCGGAAAACTTTGGTTTCGTGAGCAGTTACCTCACCAGCCCACTTGTTATTTTTGCCAACAACCTTGTGTTGCCATAAATCCTTTAACTCGTATTTGCCCGCTAAGCCCAGTTCGGCAAAATTTACATTGGCATTTTGGGTTGAGCTCGATTTATTTAAGATGGCAATGGCAAAATCGCCGTTGGCTAACGGGCGTACAAAAACATCCCATATATCGGTTTTAATTTTGCGTTCGGCCTGTTTACCCAAAGCATCCTGGTTTAAGGCAATAACTTCGTCATTTGTAAAAATGGTTTTGGCTTCATCGTCCATTTTACGGATATCGCAACTGGCATACAGTGGCGAGTTAAGCATGCTGTACAAACTCATCTGGCTCTGGTATTCGGCTTTGGTACAACCTATGCCTTTAAAAGCAGAAGACGGGCCTTTGGTACCATGTAAACCAGCCACCAACATATCGCCATCGTTCCATTTACCAGGGCCTGAAAAACTAGCCAATCCGGCCATTTTATCAACCACGTTGTAAATACCAACACCTCCTTTACCTTCTACATCCAGCCATTTATCTCTGATATCGTAGGTAGTACGCCAGCTTTGTCCGCCAACCTGTGCGCCCCAGTTCCAGGGCTCGCGCGGCCCCCATTCGCAAATGCCCAATACAATATCCCTGCCCGATTTGCGTAAGGCCTGCGCTATTTTACCATATCGTTTTTTAGCGGTTTCTACGTCTTCAGGTGCGTTACAATAATCGTATTTAAGGTAATCGACGCCCCACGATGCAAAGGTTTTAGCATCCTGATCTTCGAAATTTAAACTTGCGGTATAACCACCACAGGTTAAAGGAGCGGCATCTGAATAAATGCCCAGTTTCATGCCTTTGCTGTGCAGATAATCGGCCAGTGCTTTAATGCCTGAAGGAAATTTCTTAGGATCAGCGATCATATTGTTTTTATTATCGCGACCGCCCTGCCAGCAATCATCTAAAAAAATGTACTGGTAGCCGGCTTTTACCATACCACTACTGATCATGGCATCGGCCATTTCTTTAATATCCTTTTCGTTAGGATTTTCTGACATGATGTTCCAGCTCATCCAACCCATTGGTGGTGTTGCAGCTAATTTTGTTTCTTGCGCAAATGCTGTTTGGATAAGTAATAACAGGGCAATGCATAATTTGATCAATTTCATATTTTGTTTGGTTAGTTCTATTGTAAGATTATAAGAGAAATTTGTCATCCCGATTCGAAAGCTATCTGATCAAACATAGTCAAAACGTCAAGCACGCAAAGAGATCTTTCAGACTTAGCTCCGCTGAGCCTTCGGGTTCTCGACTGCTTTGCACTCCGCTACCAATTACAGATCCAATAATAGGATCGTCATTTCGACTGGAGCCAACCGGTTTTCCCCGGTGGCGAAACGGAGAAATCTATCTATACAGATTTCTCGACTGCGTTGCACTCCGCTCGAAATGACGATCACTCCTTATTTTAAAAAAATAAAACGGATGAGTTTTTCCATCATCCGTTTTACATGATCCATTATTTAATCGGTTTAATATAGTAGCTGTACTGGTAATCTTTGAAAGGAATTTGATACTGGATTAATGGCATAGAGCCCCAGCTATCAATACCTTGCACACCCAATTGCTGCAAATCCATGTGTACGTAAATCTGGTTACGTTTTACCAACTCGCCAGAGTGATATTGTTTTTTCTCTGCTTCGGGATCTAAATCTTCGACTGCGTAAGGCAATGCGTTAAAACTTAACAACTGATCGGCAAATTCGAAACGTAAACCTTTACCAGCCTTATCAGTAAAACTCACCCAACGCACTTCGGTTTTGTTACCACTTTCTTGCGGGCGGGCATAAGGGAAATACTGATCGGCAACGGTTGATTTATAGGTACCAATTAATGATGCCGTTTTCCTGTCTACATAGTTTTCGCCGGGACCACGGCCATACCACTGGATATTGCTGTATTCGTTTTTCAATTGCAGATCGTTACCGATACGCATTAAGCTTTTGTAATTTCCGGTTACGGCTTTAAATTGATTATCAACTTTAACGGTACCATCGGCCAAAACGGTAAATTGCTGAGTGGTTTCAGCATCACCTTTTAACAATGATGATTTAACGGTTAAGGTAAAGCCATCAGCCGTCGAATTTACGGTAGATTTAATATTGGCTACATCATTATCCTGATATACATTGCGCCACATCCTTAATCTGGTATTCAAACCAGCACCAATATCATTATCCGTTGGTGCTCTGTAAAAGCCTGGTTGTGGGCCGGCTGCCAATAATTCGCGGCCTTTAGCGAGGTAACTGATTAAAGTTCCTTTTTTCAGATCGAAAGTAATGGTAAAATCGCTGCCTTTAACAATTGCGCGATCTGCAGTTTGCTCAACCTTTAGCGATTTTTTACCAGCGGCATAAGTGTTCGCTTTTGGCGCTCCTGCCAGCGCAATCTGCTCGTAAGCTATTTCGTAACCTTTTTCTAAAAACGGCTCGGTGTTTTTTAAGCGGTAACGCACATTTAAGAAATACTCTTTACCCGCAGCATATTTGGTATTAAACGGAATGCTTAGTGTTTGGCTTTGGCGCGGACCAACATTCAGGTTATTTACTACCCCTGTTTGAACCACTTTTCCATCTTCTACCAGCTCCCAGTTTAGCTGCACATTGCTAATATCTTTAAAGAAATAGCTGTTGTTTACATTAATCTGGTTGGTACCGTTAAAAGTAGTTTTAATATATTGGTGCACTTTTTTAAGCTCTACGGCCATAGGCGTCATTCCGCGGTATGCGGTAACTACCCCTTTAACACAAAAATCGTTATCGCTATAGTTTTCATCAACCGGACCGCTCAATGGGAAATCGCCACCATAAGCCATAATGCGTTTGCCGTTTTTAACGGTATCGATGGCCTGATCGATCCATTCCCACACAAAACCACCCTGCAGTTTAGCATTGTTCTCGATGGCATCCCAATATTCTTTAAAATTACCTAAACTGTTACCCATAATGTGTGCATACTCACTCATGATGAATGGTCGGGTTTCTTTTTCCTGTTTAGAATAGCGCGGCAAGTAATTTGGCGAAGGATATTGCGGTACAATCATATCGGTATTGAAATCATTTTCTGCTCTTTCGTACTGCACGGGACGGAAATCTTTACCTTTTAACCACTCGTAAGCTTCGTAAAAGTTAACACCATTACCAGCTTCGTTACCTAACGACCAGGTAATTACCGAAGCATGATTTTTATCGCGCTCGTACATGCGGGTAATGCGCTCCAAATGTGGCACTCTCCATTGCTTATCGTTAGCGAAAGTGGTTTCTAAACTGTAATAACGACCATGCGATTCGATATTGGCCTCATCAATTACGTATAAACCATATTCATCGCAAAGCTCCATCCAATATGGATCAGGAGGATAATGCGAATGACGCACGGCATTAACATTCAGCTTTTTCATCATTTCCATATCTTTTTCCATATCGGCATGGGTTAAAGTATGGCCCTGAGTAGCATTGTGCTCGTGCCTGTTTACACCTTTTAAAAATACGCGTTTTCCGTTAACGAGTAAATCGCTGCCCTTAATTTCTACCGAGCGGAAACCCACACGTTGTGGAATGACTTCGATTACCTTATCGTTTTTATCTTTTAAAGTAATGTTCAGCGTATACAGGTATGGCACTTCTGCCGACCAGTTTTTAACATTGCTGATCTGAGTTTTGAAACTAAGATTGGTTTTATAATTACCCAATACTTTTTGCAGTTTGGTCGCTTCTTTCCATACATTATTACCTTTTGCATCTACCAAATCGAGCGCCACATAAAAACTATCGGGGCGGCTATGGTTGGTGCGTTGGTCTATTTTATAATTCTGAACGGCTAAATCAACATTTAATAGTCCGTTCGTATAGCTTGCATCCAATGTACCTGCAACCTTAAAATCGCGGATATCGAGTTTTGGCGTAGCATATAAATATACTTCGCGTTCAATACCCGAAATGCGCCACATGTCCTGGCATTCTAAATAACTACCATCGCTCCAACGGTATACTTGTAGCGCAATGGTATTTTCGCCGGGTTTTACGTATTTGGTAATATCAAATTCGGCAGCCAGCTTGCTATCTTCACTGTAACCTACTTTTTTACCATTTACCCAAATGTAAAAAGCCGATTTTACTGCGCCTAAATTGATAAACACCTGTTTATCGCCCCAATTGGCGGGAATATTGATTTTTTTACGGTAAGAACCTACGGGATTGTTATCTTCCGGAATATCGAAAGGCGGGTTCATGCGGTTACCGGTAAGCTGGCGACCGGCAAACTCGTAAGGCTGGTTTACATAAATTGGCAGGCCATAACCGTTTACTTCCCAGTTGGCGGGAACTTTAAAGTTATCCCAGACTTTATCATCGAAATCTACTTTATAAAAATCTGTTGGCCGTTTACGCGGATCTTTTACCCAGTTAAATTTCCAGGTTCCGTTTAGGGATAAAAAGTAAGCTGATTTTTCTTTAGCCCTTTTGGCAGCCAGCTCCTGGTTTTCGAAAGCAAAGGCCGATGCCCGCATGGGCAAACGATTTACCGAAACTACTTCGGGTGTTTGCAGTTCGGATGGCAGCTGCTGCGCACTCACTTGCCCGGCTACCAATAATGAGGTAAAAAAAATGGTTAATTTTCTCTTCATTGTGTGTTTATAATATTAGGTTTTGTGCCCCCAAATTACTGATGATTGGGTGATAATGGTAAAACTGTTTTAGCGCAAACGTTTGAGTTTTAAATATGTTACCAAATGTTTAGGTTATTTAGATTGGATTAGTGCTAACAGGCAAAAACCATACGATTTATCTGCCTGTAAAATCCCTTTAAACAGAAAAAACCCTTTGCCTCCTCCGGAGGCAAGGGTTTCACTAACTAAACTAACTACTATTTTAAGAATTCTAATTCATATTGATTTAAGAAAGGTGTTCCATCTATTCCATAATCAGCCAAAATTTTGATGTTCATCCAATACAACGAAAGTGCTGTGGCATCGCCCAATGTGGAAACATAAGATTTTTCGCCTGGAACATAATTGAGGTCTGCAATCGTGCCTGCCGGCACATCGGTTCCAATACCTACCCACTTGTATTGACCAAATAGGGTCATATTGCTACCAACAGGCGATTTGTTTATCAGAAAACCTTCAGCACCTTCGTTAATTGGCCAGAAGCCAATTAAATTAGCATAATTAGGGTGCTGACTGATATCTTTTAAACTGATATTATTGGCTATGGTTGTTGCATCCAATGCGGTATTAAAAATGGATAAATTAGCGGCATAAAAATCAGACTCTCCACCAACAGCTCCAACTCTGAGCAATTGATTGGTATTAATGTTTTTCGATGCACTTACATTATAGGATGCTTTAAAAACACCATCTACATAGGCAGAGGCTGTTCTGGTAGTGGCATTCACATACTTAACAGTCATAGTTAAGGTATGCCACCCGTTTGCTAAAGCATTTGACATTTGTAACTGTTGCTTACCTCCGCCGCCATTTGCGCTGCCACCAAATTCTAAATTCCAGGTATTGCCTTCCTGCATCCAAAACCAGCCTGTCATCGTAGTACCATTCAATAAAGTACTTTTACCCAAAAACTGTGGATAATTGTTAGCTGTATTAAATTTAGTCTGCATTTGAACTGTAAAATCTTTATTATCGCCCATGTTATATATGGAATTATCGGGCGATACTGCTGCTGTTATGGCACTTGTTTTAAAACTCATGGTATTAAACCCTGACTTTCTAAGTTCTACCTGAGATAATAAGGGGTTGTACACCATCATAAAACCGCTGGTTGGCGCTGCACTGCTACCACCATGGTTACTGGTTAAAATTACCAGCCACTCTTCGTTAGCATAAGTTTTTCTAGCTTTTAAAGCGGTTAAAATCTCGCCCACATAGCCATCGGTTGTGGTTACAGCTGTTTTATAAGCTGCATTAGTAGCAGTAAAACCTCCGTTTGCACCTGCAGCTTCTACTTCTCTAAAATTAACAATCATGGCACCTAAACCGGCCTGATTAGTTAATACAGCTATGGTACTGTCTTTAACTGCCACATCAGTATTTACTATTGGCGCAAAATCAGTATTGCTTAAATATTTACGCAAATTAGCCCATGGTGTTACCACACTGGTTTTAACTGTTTTAAATTGAGTAATATAGTCCAGAACATTTCTATAAGATGTGATATTACCGTGATCATCGCCACTTGGATCTTTCACTCTTTCAAAATTATCAGCTAAAATCTGGTGTTTTCCAAAACTGGTACCAGTTAATAAACTCACCCACCCACCTGCATCAGAAACGCCGTTATTGGTATTTAAGGAGTATTTTGAATTCTTTTGCATTGCCGTAAAGTTTGCCGGGGCAATTGTTTTTAGCTCTGCACCCCCCAAACCATCTATTCCAATAATGAGTACCTTTCTTTGTTTTGTAGCAATTCTTTTTAAATCCTGATATACGGGTTCGGGATTGGCATACTTTTTACAGCTCGTGTGTCCCAATACGCCCAAAGCGCAAAAACCAAGAAGTATATTATATATTTTATTGTTCAGTTTCATAATTTGTACACATTAAGGTTTAATGATATTGCATTCAGACAAGTTGGTATATGTTGCATTTGCACCATTTTTAATCACCACTTTCACGTAACGGGCATTTACATTACCTGCAGGAAAATTATAATCGTATTTAGCGGTACTTTGGGGTAGCGTAGTTGTACCTACCGAAGTGTAAGTTGTACCATCGGTACTGGTGAAAATTTCTACATCCTTAGCGTATGCTCCACTATTATTCTGTCTTTGGGCAAAAGTCATCCCCTTAATGCTAATCGGTAATTTTGCTGTTTTAATGACAATAGATATTGGAAAAGTATTCGCGGCAGGTGGCGTTGGAGAATATTGTGAATGCCAAAAAGAGGCATTCGAAATTACTCCGTCAATTAAAAACTTTGGATCACCATCTCCCGGTTGTACCGAAGAGATAGAAAGAATATAAGGATAAGTTTGAACCGGAATAGCACCTGTTCCACCCGTTTTATTTAATGGATTATAAGTCCATAGTTGCGTGCTTAATTCCGGATATTTAGCCAATACTTTATCTCTTACACTCGGACTGGTTAATATTCCCCAGGCATCGAAAAATGTACCTAAATCAGTCTTTGTATAATCAGATAATTTCTCGTACACAAAGTTATGTTTGGTAATATCGCTTGAATTTAACCGATCGGCATGTCGGGCCTCGCTGTACAGATAAGTCATTGCCCCATATCCAAATTTCTCAAAAATCTGTACAAAAGGAGTCATTCTTTTAAAAGGATCATCCATGGCGGCATCCAGGTCAAAGTTCTTGGTACCAGCAGCACTGGCATAAGCAATAGCTAGTGGAAAACCACTTGAAACCGCCGGGTGCAGAATATTATAGTCGGCACCGATACGATTGGCTACTTTAAAGCTAAACAGGTTGTTGGTTGTTTCGCCCAAAGTACTCCAGCTCCAAACAGAAGGTTGCTGGCAGTTGTGGCCAAATTCGTGATACGAGCCCCATTGGCCTTTACTGGTATTTAAACTATTTACGCTGGTAAAGCTTCTAAACCATTCGCTATCATTCAAACCAACAAAAGGGAAACCACTATGGCCATAACCTAGCGAAAGCTGAATATCCAATATCCCACGCCATGGTCCCTGCGGACTACGGTCTCTAACATCAGGTGCATTATCTGAGAGGCCCATCCAGGCATTATAATCCAAATCGAATACATCGTTCCATTTGGTCATGGCCAGGGTAGGGTTGGTAAAAGGTTCTGCCGAGTTCAAAGTAGCAAGTACCTTATCTCTTGGAATGGTAAAAATCACACGTTTAGTCCTTAACTCAAGCCAGGGTACCTGCGAAGCTTTTACTTTGGCAATCCAATCGGCATCGCTGGTTTGGCCTAAAATAAAATCAGGCGATACAACCGCACCCGTAATGGTAAAGGTAATTGGGTTGGGGTAAGCAAATGTAGCCAGGATATAAATATGGCCACCATAGAGGTTACGCACATAGTTTACTCCTGATACAAGTTGTTTTCTGTTGTAGATAACGGGATCGCGCAATAGCGGATATTTCCCACCCAGGTTGTCGGTATGTGCACCAATTTGTACGGTTAAACCATCTACACCTGCAGGCACTACAATTTTAATTAATTCGCCAGGTGCCGCATAATAACCGGTACTATATTGTGGCGAAGGTGCAACAGAGATTCGAAGGTTTTGCGCAGTTTGATCGGTAAAATTCAAATCAAGCGTTAGCTGGGCATCTTTCACCCTGGGTTCTGATTGATCTACCAGACCTGGAAATACCCTGGCCTTGGCATACATCGATTTATCGATCAATTTCATATTGGTATCGATAGTTCCCTCTGCCACATTTTGCGAATCATCCGGATAACCATCAGGAACCTCGTAGCCATACTTTTTACAAGCAGTAAACGCCAGAAGAAGAGCAAGGCCAAATATTTTTGTTAACTGATTAAATTTCATTTTATCAATTTTTAGAAGTTAATTAGTTGGTAATACTATTGTTGGTGTAAATAAATTGCCCATTAAACCCCATTCTTGTGGTACGGCTATATTTAACCAGTTGTAAATTAGTACCGGAATATCGATACCATTTGGCACATTTTTAAAAGCTATATCTGAAATATTACCACCAACATTAGGCGAAACTTCCAGAAAATAACCCCAGGTGGCACTTCCCGTTACCGCAAAGTCTTTTTTAGCTGCCGAAAGATCTTTAAGCACTACCCCATTACCTTCGTTCGCAGGCCACCATCCCAATAATTTATCGGGATTAGGTGCGGTAAAAGAAATCTCCTTTTTCATATTGGTGATAAGATCAGCATCCGTCATCGCAATATTATATATGGCCATGTCCCTAAACCATAAATCAGTACCATCTGTTCCACCTGCTGCTTTTCCAGCACCCATGTGTAAAGCTGCAGCATTGGTTAAATTTTTACCCGTAACATCTACACTTGTAATTTTTTTACCATCCTGAAATAAAGATGCATAACGTACAGCACCATCGTTAAACAATTTAAACGCCAAGGTATGCCATTTGCCATCTCTAATCACCGTACCAGGATTTGCAGCAGCATTAATGGTATAAGCTCCTGCAAAACTTAAATAATAAGAATCTCCCCAGGTCATTAAATCCCAGCCGGTTGCATTTAAACCCTCCCTGGCACTGTAGTTGCTCATGTTGCCACAGAAATGGGCGTAATTACTTTGGTTACTTGCAGCGCTCTTTATTTTTATTACAAAAGTATAATCGCCGGTAGTTCCAAAATCACCAATATTAGCATCTGAAAGGACAGCAACCCCTGTGTTTGCTGTATTTGATGTTAAACGAAGTGCATAACCAGTAAAAGGATAAGAGCTTGGATCTGGTTGATTTACCAATTTTTTTGAAAACCTTGGATTATAAAATGCGACATAGGTATTTCTTGAAGCATCGTTATAAATATTCGAACCTGCAGCACCTCCAGATACACCTCCTCCTTTATTAGAAGCCACAACGATTAACCAGTTTTCGCCAGAATAACCTTTTCTTGCTTTTAAGGCTGTTAAAATTTCACCAATGTAGCCATCAATTGCCTGGATAGCAGCTGCATAGGCTGGAGTACCTGCGGTATAGCCATTTGCTGCACCTGCAACATCAGCGCTATGAAATTGCGCAACCACCATTGTTGGATTATTGGTGCTTAGCTCTGCTACTACCCCGGCCTTCACGGCAGCATCATCAGCAACATTTTGCTTTATTGTTGCATCACCTGCCAGTTTATCGTTAAAAGCTGCAGTAGATGCAACTGATACTGTACGGGTATTGTTAAGCGAACTTTTTATCCGTGTAAATATGGTGGGTGTAGTTTGCAGGTTTAAGCCGGTAAAATCTTCCGAAACCACATTGCTTTTAGTATAATCGTAACCAGTAAACATATTTGTCCAACCTGCTGCATTGGTAATTACGTTACGCTTATCATCGGCAAGTGCGTCGAAACTATATAACGCCTTCGCATTAATGGAAGTTAGGTTAGTTGGTGCCAGTGTTTTTACCGCTGCGCCTGTTACACCATCCAGCACAATATAAAGTACTTTCTTGCCAGCGCCCAGGCCAACTGTATCATTTTTAAAGGTTTGTGGCAGGGTATTTTCAAAATCCTTGTTACAGCCAGCAGCCATAAGGATAAACCCAAATACCGAGGCCAAACCGAGGTACTTTAGGGCTGTAGTTAATGTAAATCCTTTTTTCATCCGTTTATATTTTTTATCAATAACAAAACTGTCCTGATCAGTATAGTTGCAATTTGAAAGATCGCGATGTTTCATATTCGTAATGTTTAACACTATCAATTAGCAAAATTTAGGCGTAAGAGGTTATGTGGCAAGATGCTGTTAAAACGCTGAATGTTGCCCACTAAAATTACCTGCGAACCTGTTGATGTTACATTTTCGAGCATATCGTAAATAAAGCCCTGGAAACCGCCGGTATTATTGTAGCCTACAGCCAATTGCCCGTTACTTTCCAATACCATAAATCCCTGGCGTAGATAGTCGCCATACTTATTAAATGTACCGGCAACAATTATTTTCCCGTTATTGAGTTGCCCCACAAAATTGGCTACTCCGCCTGTTATGGCCGGGATATTAAAAGTGCTTACGTTAGAGCCATCGGCATTTAATAAATTAACCCCGGTTACTGCTTTTCCGTTAAAGCTTGTAAAAGTTCCGGCGATTGCAATTTTATTGGTAGCAGCATTATATCTGATTGAAATAATATCATTATTAGCACCAGAGCCTACATTAAAGCTGTTATCCACACTACCATCTAAATTTAAGCGCACAATGTGGTTGGCCTGCACACCATTAAAAGTAGTAAATGTACCTGCTAAAATCAGTTTTCCATCAGCCTGCATCATGGCATCTAAAATTATTCCACCTGCACCTGCAGCACTCTGTTTAGTTGATTTATTGTAATGAAAAGTAGAATCCATTACACCATCCATATCTACCCTTACCAATTGGCGCATCCGCGTTATATCATATACCTTTTCATCGTAACTTGAGTTAGGTAAATACATCCGTTTGTAGTTGTTAAAACTACCTACAATATATACCTGATTGCCGAACACAAAGGTTTTTCTAACCGCCCCATCTACCCCAGCATTAAATCTGCTAACAGTATCTCCATTTTTATAGGTTTCCTGTGGTTTAGGGTTAATTACGTTGGTTAGTACTAAACTATCTAATGAACCATCGGCATTTAATCTGGCTACATTGTTTAAAGTTTGGCGGTTGGTACGCGTAGAATTAAAACTGGTAAAACTACCGCCAATAATAAATTTGCCTGCATAATCTCCGGTAGCGATTCTGGTAATTGAAGTGATATATTTACCTGCACCACCAGCCCCTTTGCCAAAGGCCACACCACTTGTACTATATGCACCATCGCCTGTTGTTTGTACAATGCCGCCATTGGGCAATTTGTCGGTTCCTTTTAATTCGAAACTGTTAAAATAGCCTCCTATAAAAAGATTGCCATTGGGTAATGGTTCAATATCATATACCTCGCTAAAGCTCTCGCCATTTGATGTTCCATTAACTACTTTCCAGGTAGGATCTACACTTACCTTACCACCAATTTTAACCAGAGGTCCAAAAAAGCTTTGTCCCTGTGAGGTAATCCACATGCTGCCTGTACTGGCTGCTACCGGAATTTTGAATGTTAAAGTAGTATCGTTGGTTGATTCTTTTACCACTTCTGCTTCTACCTCGTTTACAAACACCTTAAAATCGTTGATATACTTATTCAGGCCTTTTACTTTCAAGGTTAAAAGATCTCCGGCATTTACCACATCAGGTTCGGTTGTTTTAGAAATAAAGGTAATATCTAATGGTTTTTTACCTCCAGCATAAGGATCCTCGGTAAGCCCTTTTTCTTTTTGGCAGGAAACCAAAACTGTTGCCAGGCATATTGCGCCCAACCCCAGCAGTTTAAACTTATATTTTATGTTAGTTAACATCTTGATTCAATTTATGGATATATATTAAAGCTATGGTTTGGCTGGATCAATGCCTGCTGATATAGCCTGCTCGATGAACACATTGGTATTAAACCCGAAATTGTGATCAAATTTATTTAATACATGCAAAACGCCATTTGTAGGCTGTATATCTGACGTTGCTACCGGAATATTTACCAGCGATACCTGCGGATTAGATAAATCGGGAATATAAGCCAGGTATAACTGGCGGTAACCTGCGTAGGATACCCGCGATATTACAGCTCCTGATGAGTTAAACACTACCGCATCGTTAAAAATTACTCCGATATTCATGATCCTTCCGCCATATGACGTGTAACCTTGTCCCGGAAAAGCCAGGTAAGACAACGTATCGCGTTGCGGGTAATCTTTTAAGCGGTTTGAGCCTTTAAAAATATACTGAGAAAGGATATTTTTCCATACCACTGGCTTAATCTGCGACAATTGAGAAACAGTATCTTTACCATTAACTCTTAATGAGAGATTTAGCCGCTTAATTGATTTATAAATAGAGCCGCTTGGTGGTGCAAAAAAAGTGATATTTTCTTTACTGATTACATCAGCCATGCCTGCTAATTTAATTACCGTTAGGGTCGAATCGAAAAATGACTTCTTCTCTTCCATGTACTGCATAATATTTCCATTATATTTTGCTTCGTGAACCCCGGTTTCCATGTAGTATTTTTTACAACCGGTTAGCACTGATAATACACAGATTAGTGCAAATAGCAATGTTTTATAATTCTTCATCATCATATCTATTAATTCCAAAAATTATTACCAATTAAATTAGGGTTGGCACTGCGCTCCGTATCGGTAATGATTAAGGGCCAGGTCCATGCTCCTGCATTAAGGTTAGCTACCGACATTGGTGCGTTTGTAAAATCGGTGTTAACTACTCTTTTTGTCCTTACCAGATCAAAAAAGAATTGCCCTTCGCCAATCAGCTCTCTGCACCTTTCTTTATAAATTGCGTCTTTTAGCTCCTGATCTGATAAAGTAATTGCAGGGGCGGCAGCAGATTCTCTTACTCTATTCACAAAACTTCTTGCTCCGGCATCATCTCCAAGCTCGGCTAAGGCCTCAGCTGTAAGCAAATAACAATCTGGTAATCTGAAAATAATGGCGCTGTCATCGCTGGTTACCGAAACTGCTGCTCCTGAACCTGTACTATAGGTATTTGCAAACTTTTTTAACTGAAAAGTGCCGTTTCCTGAATCATAGTTTTCGAACCAGGTGGTTAAACGCTGATCGGGTGTACCTGCAGGATATAACTTAGAGATATAATCTTTAGCGTAGGCCATAGAACTTGCAGTTTTAGTAATGGTACCCCGATAAGGATAATGTGAAAAATAAAACGAATAACTGGCAGGTAATGAAAAACCTTCTCCGTAATTAAATTCCTGTAATATGCCGAATAAATTTTCTGTACTACGCCCTTTAAAAATCTTCATGGTATTTTCTGGGGTAATTAACAGAGGCTTATATTGGGTATAGGTATCCAATTCGGTAGCCAGTGCTTTTACGTTGTCATAATATTTGTTTTTATCAGTAGCATCCCATGCGGCGGCCCACATGTTTAAGTGCATTAATAAGGCTACAGCCGATGCTTTTGTTGGTCTGAAACCATTAGACGAAGCATCGTTATAAAAAACAGGTAAATCAGCTTTTGCCGCGTTCATATCTGCTATACATTTTTTCATCACCTCCACCTGCGGTGTTCTGCCCAATGGCGAACTGTGGTAAGCTTCAGTATAATAAACTGCATCGCCAAATAGCTTGCAGATAAACATATAGCTCAGATTGCGTAGGAAAACGGCTTCTGCCTTGTATCGTTTTCTATCTACGTCTGACAGGCTTGATGCCGGCACTTTATCAATTTCGAAGTAAAGAATATTTGATGCCGCGATAACATCATACCACTCTTTCCAACTCATAATTCTTTTCATCAGGTTATCATAACGGTTACCACTAGTCATAATATACCTCATGTTGTTTGTAATAAGGGCATTAAAAGTAGCGGCACCGCTACCATCGATACTTATTACATTGATGTTATTCCCCCTAATCTCCAGTGCCGGGAAAAATGCACGGTCATCGCCATTAAAAAATTGAGGAGTACCTGCAACTTTTGATCTTAACCTTGCATAAATACCGTTGGTAAATCCTTCTACCTCTTCGCGCGTTTTCCAAAAGTTATTTCCACTTTGGGCTTGAATTGGCGTTACATTCAGGAATTTTTTGCAGCTTACCACAGTTAAAGAAAGGGTAGCTAACAGGATTATGTATTTAATATTTTTCATCTTTTGCTTTTTTTTAAAACTCCACATTTAAACCTAATGTAAACTGTCTCGGAGAAGGATAGCCTCCGGAATCATCTCTTCCCAGGCTGGTTACATTTTCTGGGTTAGGACCGGTGTAACGGGTAACAAAACCAAGATTGGCTGCAGTAAGGTTCAGACTTACCCTGTTCATACCGAGCTTACTGGTAAAACTTTTGTTGAGTATGTAATACACTTTTACCGAATTTAATTTAAAATAAGAGCCATCTTCCTGAAAAACAGTTTGGTTTATTCTAAATGGATCAATAATCCTTGCCCGCACAAAATCTAACGGATTTGCATAAGCTGCTGCATCGCCTGGAGACTGCCAGTAATTAATATCACTTAATGGTATTAAACTACCCGATTTTAGTGGATTGGAATAAGTTGGAGAGCTAAAATTAGCGAACTGTTTAGCCAATGGATTATTAATAATATCGCGGATTAAAGTAAATGAAGTATTGATCTCTAAACTCCAGTTTTTATACTGCAGATAAGAAGTTAAACCTCCTGTTACCTGCGGCTGCGAATTACCGGCTATAACCCTATCGTTACCATCTAAAACATAGTTACCATCCAAATCGGTAAACACAGGATCACCCGCTTTAAAGTAGTTTAAGCGTCCGGTACCACCTACGCGATAAGGTAAACCTGTATTAGGGTCAACCGGCACCTGTGCGTTGGTAGAATATACGCCCTTTGTATTGTAAAGGTAATTAGAAAGCGAGTTGGTACCTAAGCGGTAGTAGATATCCTGTCCTAGGTCAGTATCATAATAAATCATATCCCTTAAACCATCAGGCAGTTGGGCTAAAACCTCTCTGTTAATCGCAAAGTTTGCTGATATAGTCCATTTAAAAGGACTATTTGGATTCAATGGGCGTGCTGTAGTTTGAAATTCCCAGCCGTAATTTACGTTACTAATCTCGTTAGAGGCAATACTTGCAAATGAATTGGTACTCGAAATATTTTTATACCTGAAAATATTGTCGTTCTGTTTGTAATAGGTATCAAAAGTTACCGACAAACGGTTTTTAAACAAACTAAAATCTACTCCGGCATTATAGGTAGTTGCTTTGGTTGGTTGTAAATCTAAATTTGGGATCCTGCCTAAATCTAACAAAACAGAGTTGGCATTATTGTAACGTGGCCCGCCGGCGTATTGACCGTAAGCATCGAAAATGTCGCCTACAGGCTGTATGTTAGAACCATAACTTAAACGGATGTCGGAATAGTCAACCCAACTCATGTTTTCCATAAACTTCTCCTTGTTAAAGTTCCACTTTAATGCAATGGATGGATTGGCAATGTAGCGCGAATTTTCTCCGTTGGCCGAGTTGGCATCCAAACGATAATTTAAGTCTAATACATATTTCTGTTTGTAGTTATAAGAAAACGCACCTGCAAAAGCGATACTTCTTTCGTCTTTATAGTCAGTTGTACCACCCAACGAAGTCAAATAATCGGTCATATTGGTTAAAGGGCCTCTTAACTGATCGTTTACTCCTTTTTGGTTCAATATGGCATCGGCCTTAAAAAAATTAGCATTCATTTCCGTAAATGCAAATAAATTAAAGGTATGCGAATCTTCTCCTGCGGCATCTTTTAAACCATACACATAAGAAAACTGGTTACGGTTGTATAGCTTGGTAGCACGATCGTTATAGGTATAATACTGAGATTGGTTACCATTTAAAGCTGCCGGCGAAAAATTATCTTTGGTATTTGAGCTATTGGTATAGTTTAAGAAAGTAGCAATCCTAAAATTGTTAAATACCTCATATTCTGCATTGATGGTTGCAAAAGTTTGCAACGATTTATTGTCGTTATCGGTTGCAAGCTGAGCCAATACTCCACTTTGAGACGAATAGAGGGATGGTGATGGCAATAATGTAGATGCCATACCTGTAGAAGCGAGACCACTGTTTAACAGCCCGTTACCACTACCCGTTTGCACTTTCTGAATTGAATTTTGTAATTGTCCCACCAGTTTAAATTTACGCGTAGGGTTGTATTGCATATTCATATTCAAATTATACCTCGAATAACCGGTATTTTCCTGAATACCCTTTTCATCAAAAGCACCCAAAGCCACTTTATAATTGAAAGCCACATCGCCACCAGAAATATTAACATTGTGGGTTTGGTTGAATGTATTTTTGTAAAAATATGATTGCCAATCAGTTGAATTGTTAAAGTAAGCATTTAAACTATCAGCCAAAATTGGCGAAGAGTTAATTAAGTCGACGGCATGGTTGTAACTGGTATCGTTCTGCAAAATCTGCGATATACGTAACGCACGTTCTCCCCTACCTCCAATTACTGTACGCAATTGAGGTACTACAGAGAAAAATGTTGCACCATTGTAGCGCACAACCGGCACTTTAGAATTACCACGCTTGGTGGTCACTAAAATTACCCCGTATGCGCCTCTTGATCCGTATAATGCCGTAGCGGCTGCATCTTTTAGCGTGGTAATGTCTTCAATATCTTCGGCAGGTATTTGCGAAATAGGTGATACACCTGGCCCGGCTTGTTGAAAACCGTACGAATAATTGGTATTGTCATCAACAGGTACCCCATCAATTACAAATAATGGTGAGGTTGGGGTTAAGAAACTGGAACTTCCTGACCCTGATACGTTGATGTTAGAAATACCACGTAAGGTAATAGATCCCCTAAAACCCGGTGCGCCCGTACTATTTTGGATATTTAAACCCGCTACCTTACCTTGCAAAAGCGACATCACATCACCGGCAGGCTGACCCTGAATATCTTTACCTGAAATGGTTATCGCAGAGCCCGTAGTTAAAGTTCTAGTTTTGGTTTGATAGCCCGCTGTAACCTGTACTTCTTTAAGGGTAGTATTATCGCCCTGCAATGTTAAATTAATTGTGGTACGGCCGTTTACCTTAATGGTTTGTGTTACATAGCTTAAATATTTGAAGGTAATTTCTGCGTTTGAGGCAACGGTTATCCTAAAACGACCATCACCATCGGTTTGGCCCAAAACCTTTGTACCGCTTAAAATGCTTACGCCGGGCATGGTTTCTTTCTTTTTCGATTCGCCATCATAAACCGTACCTGTAACCGCAATTTGTTGTTGCGCCAGCGCGATATCGTGCAAACCAAAAATCAATAAAATTACTATACTGTAAAAATACTTCATTGGAAATATATTTTGTTTGGATTTAGTTAGTTTCATCAGTCATTATCAAATTTTGGTTTATCATTCTTAAACTGGAAGATAATTTCCCAATCGCCCTCTTCATAAATCTTAAAATTTAAAGACAGATAACATTGTAGCAGTACGGCACCAAATGCCTGCCTGTCAAATCTGAATACCACACGTGCAGCGCCGCCATCTGTTGTGGTGTATTTTGTAGGATAAGCCGTTAGCGGAATAGGATAGGCCACATCAAATTTTACTTTAGTGGCGTCTTTTATCATATTAAAGCCATGTACCAGATTTCCCCAATCAGTTAAGGCAAACTTATTTGGATCTATGGTTTGCGCCAGAGTATCTAAAAATTTGAAACTAATACTGTGACCTGAGTAGCCAGGTGTTCCTTTTGGTAATTTATTAAAGGTTACCCGAACATCAGAAGAAGATAAAAACTGGTTGGATTTAACGCCAGTGATAAACATCCCTGAAGGGCCAACAGAGGTAGAGGTTCCTTGTCCTGTTATCGGATCAAGAGGTGATGGCTCATAAGGACGCTCACGATATGGTACCAGACGCATATTCTGGAAATACTTTCTCCCGCCTGTATTTGACATTTCTACATCAAAAACATAACCCGAATCTGGCTGTGCCTTAATCATGTTCGAATTCGCTTCGGCCCACATTAAAAATTCTCCAGAATGCGGGCGCACTTCGAATAAAGGATGGTTTTCAATCACGCGCTTTGCTTCGATTTCGGCTAACGATTTCTCCGTGCCATCATAAGCGGTTTTCCATACTTTAACAGGGTATAATTTGGTTAACTCTGGAGCAGGTTCGCCTCCAAAGGTGCGCATGTTTACAATTTTAAAATCTAATGGTCTGCTGGAGTTACCGTAGGTAAAATTATTGGTAAATAGGGTATTTCTACCTAAGGTTGGCTGATATAGGAATTTTGTATACTGGCTATCATTGGCGATAGACAATCTGTTATCGGGTAAGTTTTTCTTACATGCCCCCATCATGAGCATGATGCCTGATAGCAATATACCTACACCAATTAAATATTTATTCGTTTTCATCTTCATGGTTATTGGTCTAATCTGTACGTAAATTCATCAAATCCAAAATTGTGCAACGACGTTAAAATATTAATGGTAGCATTATTGGTCTTAATGTTAACTGCATTGGTATTGGTGGTTATCCAATTAAGCTGAATTGTCGAGTCAAACATATCACTGTACTCGAGTGATGTAGCCCCCCCCTGAACAAAGCCAGATGCATTTGATTTTATGGCTTTAATATGCATTGGATAATTTGTACCAACTGCATTAAAGGTTACTCCATCTACAGCATTCAGGTAGGCACTGGTAGTTCTGTTTCCCCTAATAATATATTTAGAAAGCATAAACAACAACTCATCTGGATCTGCTGTAGCTAAATAAATGGGCGTTTTACCGGCCGCTTTTCTGGTTTGGTTTAAATACTTAACTGCCGCTGCAAAGTTTTCGTTTACAGGTGCAAACAAGGTTACCTGCTCGTTGGTTAACGAATCTTTTAATTGTGGGTAGCGCTCCAACACTAATAGTAACGAATCGAAGGTTTTGGGCTTCGATTTTAAGTAGTCTAGTGCCGATCCTTTAAAGGTTTGTACAGTATTTACATAATCGTAATAGGCAGAATCGCTTTTTTTACAGGCACTTAAATAGATCCCGATTACTATAAACAGTAATAACAGGCTATTCTTATATAATTTCTTTTTCATCTGTTTATAATTTCTTTTTGAATGCTGATGTAGCTACCATGATTCTTATTTGTCTACTGAATGGTTTCATAGTCTTCTAAATAATTATTGCCAATATGGATTTTGGGTAATCAATGCGTTGGCATTAATTACATCCTGCGATACGGGCCAATAAATGCCACCTGCATCTTCAAACTGTTTAAAAGTTAGCGAAACACCATTTTTCTTGATGAATGTACCGTTTGATTTTTTAAGCCTGTTGTAGCGCACAATGTCATACCATCTCCATCCCTCGCCCATTAATTCTCTTCTGCGTTCCTGAAAAATAGCATCGATTAAATTTTTTCCTGATGTTTGATCGTACACAATCGGGCCTCTTAAATTCGCCGCTTTATTTAAAGCATCTATGGCTTCTTGTGTTTGCCCTAACACTGCGCAAGCTTCGGCCCTAAGCAAAGTAATTTCTTCTAACCTGCTAAATACCATCGATGAGCTGTAATAGGTAAAATTGCCCTTTGTTTCTGCTGCTGTACCCACCACTTTAATTTTATTGAAAATGGGCTGCTCTGAAGCAAAATTGTAGAAGTAATTGGTTCGGTATAGGCCGGTAACCGGATTAAGACTGAACCTCAAATCTTTAGGATCGGTAAATATATTTAAGATGCTATCCTTTGGTACAAACATTTCTGGTTGTGCTTTTGGAATAAATGGAGATGCCAGGGTTAACTGTTCGATGTGGCCGTTTGCAGTAGATAAACCGTTACCAGCTTCGAATGGAAAACCAACCATTAGTGTTGCCCGTTTAAAAGCAAAAGGACTGTAATAATTTACGTTTTCAGTAAGTGCATCCATATCAATATATTGAAGCGGGTTTGCACCATCTACAAAATATTGTGTAGATTGATTATCCAAAACAAATTTTGAATAGTTTGCGGCATCAAGATAGTTACCTTGCCAGGCTGCAATGTGTGCCAAAATAATGTATGCCGAAAGCCTGGTAAAAATAATCCCATTCCAGGTTGGCCAGTTGCCGCCATAATACAAACCCGGTAGTATAGGATCGGTTCCACCATATCTGAAAGGAACCACCTGCGCCGCTGCCAGGATCTCGCTGGTAGCAAACTGCAATACTTTATCTTTGCTGGTTCTTGGTAATTTAACAAAATCACCATCGTGAGAGGAAGTTAACAAAGGAATATCTCCCCAAAGCCTAACCATATAGAAATAAGCAAAGCCCCTTATCATTCTGGCTTGCGCGATATCTACATTATTATTGATTTGCGTATACCTACGATCTTTATCCAAAATCTCTTTTGAGCGTTCGATAAATAAACTCGCGGCATTAATGATGGCGTAGAACCGGCGCCAATTCGTAATTCTGTTAATAACCGGATACTGCGCATTTAACTGCCCGTTAACAATAGATTTTAAATCGGCCCTGTTGGTGATGGCAAAATCCCCTTGCCTTAAATCGCCCATTAACCAGTGTGTATTATCAGATACAGTAGCCGAACGCATCAAACCATAAACAGAAAGTAAGTTTGCCTTGGCATCTTCTAAGGTTTTCCAGTTCGTTTCTTCCGTTGCCGATCTTGTTGATTGCGTATCGTCAATTTTCTTACAAGAGAAATTGCCAATACCAATTAAACTTAGTACCAAAACAAGCGCAGTAGCCTGGCAGATGCTAATTTTATAATTAGAAAATTTCATATTATTAATGCTGATATTTTATAAATCCAGTTTAAAGCCCACTACAAAAGTTCGGGGTATAGTTATATTTGCACCATCGTAAATTCCATTGTAATTGATCAGCTCAGGATCAACTCCTGAAAAATTGGTTAGGGTAAATATGTTTAAGGCCGTAGCATATAAATAAGCTCTTCTCAATTTTCCTCCGGCTTTTTTAAAGAAACCTGCCTTACTGAAATCGTAACCAAGTGTAACCGATCTTAATTTTACATAAGAAGCATTTTCTAAAAACAAGTCCTGATCGGTACGGTAAGGATCTACCGGGCTCCACGGATTATAAACCGGATAGTTTTTCTCATTATCAAAAGATTGCCAAGATGAAACTTCTTTAACCGAGTTGATATCGTTACCAGCCTCGCGGTTAACAAAACCGTAACGGGTAGCCTCATACTGGTTAATTGCCTTTTGCCCGGCAGCAAAAATAAAATTGAAGTTTAAATCGAAGCCTTTATAAGCTAAGGTATTGTTCCAGCCACCAACAAACTTAGGTAGTCTGTCGCCTGTTAACATTTTATCTTTGCTATCAATTTTGTTATCGCCATTATAATCAACCCATTTCGGATCGCCGGCTTTTAATGGAATACCATTAAAGGTTCTACCCGCAGGCACTTCAGCATCGCTGTTATAAATACCTTCGTTAGTGTACAACCAATAACTGCCAACCGATTTTCCTACTTCAAGTTTATTGTCATTCTGATAAATTAACTCATTTACGCCTTGTGGTAAAGCCGATAATTTATTTTTATTATAGCTTAGGTTTAAACCTGTATTCCAGTTCAATCCGTTTTTTTGCTGTATAACTGAGCCATTAACCAAAAGTTCGATGCCTTTATTGTTAATATCCATGCCCGATTTGTATTCGGTAGAATAACCCGTTTCAACCGCTACCGGCAAACCAATCACATTATTTTTATCTTCGCGGTTATATACCGTTAATGCTGTATTAATGCGACTGTTTAAAAAAGAAGCATCTAAAGTTAAACTGGTTCTATCCGCAAACGGCAGGCTAATGTTGTAGCCAATAAAACCACTGTTATATGGGCGGTTAATACCCAATATTCCTCCGTAACCTGGTATAGTAGGTTCTTCTTCCCATCCATTTTCTGAGCGATATTGTGGCCCAGCGGCGAAACGGTCATCCTGAAAAATCCTAAGGGTGCGGCCCCAGGCTGCAGTTAAATGCAGGGCATCGATACTGTTATTTGTCTTTAAAAATTGATCTTTTAAATTCCAGTTGGCGCTAAATGCAGGAGTAGTTACCCAGCGGCTATCGGGCTGACCATTAGAAGCCCCATCTCTTCTTACCAGTGCGCTTAGTGTTAATAAATTTTTATAGTTATATTTAGCTGTGCCGTAGAACGACATTAAATTGTTACGCTCTTTATCAATATACCTGAATACATAAAAATCATTTTTTGCCAGAACATTTAAATAATCTGGATTTTCGAAACCACTTATAGTTTGCCTTGCATCTACAAACGATAATTTTACATAATCGTTTGGTCCGTTATAAGCCCGGGCATAGTTATATTTATAAGTATCGCCCTGCAAACTTTGGCCAATTTCAAAATCAACAACATGTTCTTTATTAATATCATATTTATAACTAACAGTATTGTTGATGGATACCCTCTGGCTGTAACCGAAATAGTTAGAAATATAACTTACACCTGCCAGTAAAGAAGATGGAATAAAATAATCTCTGATCCCTTCGTTGTAATTAAACAAACCACTTGTAGTAATTACAAATTTATTTACTTTGGCACTCAGCGATAAACTTCCGTTTAATACAGTAGACCGGTTATTATCTACATTTCGTTCATTCTCGGTTAAATAAACCGCATAGTTATCAGCATTCGGAGAAAGTGGACTACTTAAATCGGGTATATAACGTGTTTCCGCAAAACGATCGCGTAAACTTTTATTTCTGCTACGATCCAAACGGGCAGTATTAACAGTACTTGATACTGTAAGCCATTTAAATGGTGCCATGTTGATACCAAAAAATAGATTATACCTATTCATATTAGTATCGTCGGCATTACCGGCACTCTTTGTTCCAGAACCAAAAAATCTAAAATTTGCTCTTTCTGTACCTCCCGTAATACCTAAATCGGCCGAAAAGGTTGGCGAGTTCTGGTAATATAAGTCCGTCCAGTTTGAAGGGCCAAAATAAGCTACGTTGGTAGAATCTCGCAAATAAGAAGCAGGACTACCAGCCGGGTTGTATTTTTTATAGAACTGACTTCTGAAATTGTTTTCGTAAACGCCGTTAACTGTATTTACCTTAGGCGCAGTTACATAACCAAAGTAAGAGTTTAAACTAATATCTCTTAATCCACCTCTTGCATTTTTAGTAGTAATATATATAGCCCCGTTTGCTGCATTGGGTCCAAGTTTGGCCAATTCAAAAGGATCTTTAATAACAGTAATCGACTGGACATTATTAATATCTATTTGCGAAAGTAGATTGGTTGCAGGGCCAATCCTGTTATAATCATACTTCTGTACATCAAAAGCAAAAGGATTGTCGGCCACTAAAGGCACACCATTTAAATAAACAGCTGGCTGTAATGCGTAAATATCTTTCTTGTTAAACAATAAACCAGATGTTCCCTGAACAATAATACTTTGTTCAGTCCCTGGTTCGCCATTGGGCTCCTGCACGTAAACTCCGGCTAAATTGCCTTTAATAATCTGTTGTAACGACAAATTTGGAACCGGCGTTGCCGAACGGATGTTAATCGTATCGCGTACAGCCTTAAATTTCTGCAACGCCTTAATCATTTGCCCAATTGTATCTGTTTTTACAGAAAATGCTGCTGGCTCTTTCTTAGATTTGGTAGTATCCTGCTGGAAAGCAAAATACTTACTGTTAACCCGCTTTACCGCATTGGCGTGTAAAGCCTGAGATCCAAAAACAGATAAAAACAAGGCAAAACAAATGCTTGTGTAAATTTTAACCATTTGAATAGTTTTTATTAGATTTTTTTGTTAAATGAAAATACAAGTGCTAAAAGACCGGCAACAGATAGTTACAGGCTGAAAGTTTTGGGCACAACAATGCCTGGGGACAAAGTGTAAAATTTTTGAACATAGAATGGAGTTAGAATGATTAGTTATAATTCTGATACAAAAGATGCATCAAGAACAATTAGTTGTTGTTTGTTGCTTTTAATGTAGCTGGAGACAAAGTGTAAAATTTTTGACCATTGAATTTGATTAGGATTAATTATTAACCCTTGCTACAAAAAATTGTAACAAGAACCATTAGTTATAGTTTGTTTGTTGTATTCCCCGGTAGAGGTTATATCAATTTGCTTTGCTAATTGGTGTTTCCTGTTGGTTGGCAAGAAACATTATTAGCTGGTTATACTAATAAAATATTTGGCTCGTTGTGTGTTTGTTAATGCAAGATATAGATTAACAAGACCCGATTTTTATTTTTTTCAACGCAAACGTTTGCTTAAAAAATGCCTTTAAAACAAATCAATGCACTTTTAAAGCCTTAAAACGAATACAATACCCTACAATTTTTGTCGATTTTTATAGAGATATTCTATTTGCGAATGAAAAAAAACAACAAATGTTAAAATGAAGTTGCAATTGGGTAACCAATGGTTAAAAAATGAATAGCAATAGGCTATATTTTAAGCATTTGAAGCGGATGAATTGGTGTAAAAAAGTGGTGTAAAATTATGTGCACACAAATTAAGCGCAAACGTTTGTTTTTAGTTACAAAAACACGCTAACAAAACAATCAATAAACTATAAATCAAATAGTTAAATAAAAAATAAACCAAAATCAGCATACACATAATACTCAAAAATGCGTACCTCTAAAACGACATTTTGACCAAAAATCCATTAGTTCAACCCAATTGGCTTGGCAACGTTTGTTTAAAGGCTACTAGCTGAAAGAAATTTCATTAAAAACCTATAAATCAGCCATATAATTTTACCGTGAGAAAATTAAAACTGGGAACAGATGATCAGGAAGCAGCAAAAAACCCTGTCACCATAACGCGCACAAGAACTTCATAATACTAAAAAAAAAATATTTCAACTTAGAATTTTCCTGGTCACAATTGTCGATGCTGCCTCGCAAAAATCTAGCCCTGAATAGTCTGGATTGTAGCCTCCCATATAGGGAACAGCCATGAGATAGATCCTTTCGTTATCATTTCCTTTTTTATCAACCAGCTGAAAATAATCGTTTATGGTAATGCCAGGTACGTTAAAAAAGTACTTCCCACCAATTACCCGCACATCTTTGTTTCCTTGCTGCTTTGCTGCCCAACCCGCGGCAGCTGATTTGAAAGCCAGCCTGGCCTGACTGATTTTACCACTTTTAACCAAACTTTTAAAAGGGAAATCTTTAACAGAAAGGTGGGGCTGGCCTACACAATCAACAAAAGTATTGAAGTGACTAAGCACCTTTTCGTTTTTACTGTTATAGTAATGGTAATTTGCTCCACCTCTTTTAAGCGGTTTAACTTCGCTATCATTGCCAACTTCTACTATATCTAAAATGCCTGCATCATACAGCGCAAATAACACCCTGCACGAGCTTTGCGGAACAAATGCAATAACGATAGAAATTAAGGGCATTAAAACTTTCTGTAGTCGCTCCATATCTTCGGCCGATAGATATTTGGCAGGATAATTCATCGTAAAGCTTAAAATGGCCAATGCCTCTTTCCAATACACCGATTCTTTTTTGCGGATAGATTTTTCGGCCTCGATATATTCGCGTTTAAACAACTCAAAAGGCTCGGCCTTTTCACGGCAGGCCATCATCTTTTCTACAAATTCCTCGAGCGTTAAATCTTTTATTTTCTTATAAAAACCAGGATCTTCTTTTACAAACCTGGCTTTAAAGTTCTGCTCAAATAAAAAATCGAGACTTACAAAGCCATCATTCTCTTTAATATGCTTTTGAATTTCAGCTTTAATTAAAGTTCCACCCTTGCCCAAATGCGGATCTTCCAAATGAAAGCGGATAGCAGGTAAAAGACCGTTACGCGAGTGCATCACCATTTTAAACCCTTCACTGCCAGCATTAAGTGTATAGCTGAGCTTTCCATCTTTGCCTTCAGCAAATTTACCGTTAGCTTTAGCCAGTGTACGTATGGCATCAATAGCGGTTAACGACGAGCCCATTAAACCAACAGGATGATTAAGCTTTAGCAACATTTTTTCAGGCGGATAAGGCGAATCGAAATATTCTGGAATTTTATCTTCGTACTTTTTGGGCCAGTTGTGCCCGGTACAAATAATCAGCTGATCGAATTCGAGTACGTCTTGCCCCTGCACCTTTACCCCTACCTTCTTTTTACGTGGGTGATCGATCACATCTTCAACCACAACGCCCAGGTGAACATTGGTGGTAATTCCCTTTTTTTTAGCAAATTTCTGCAACAAGTTAAACTGGGCAATCAGATACTCGCCAAAAAATAAACGGGGCAGCACTTTATATTCATTAAAATTTTCGGTATTAATATTATACTTTTCCAACAAAGATTTTGGCGCAGTTTTCACCCAGTCGGCAATCGAATTAAAAATCACCGGAATTTCGTTGTCCGAAACATTGGTAATGTGCTCTTCATTGGCCCCTTCGTTACTATAAGGCATTCCTGCCCCCAAATGCGCACGGCGTTCAAAAATATCGATCTGCAGATCTTTTCTTTTCGATTCTACCAATCGTTTGTACATAAACAGTCCACTGGGGCCGCCGCCGATAATTGCAATCTTCATTTTTGTTTTTCCAGTCTTCATTGATAATGGATATAATCTGAAAAAACTGAAATTGTTTTGAAAGGCTCGAAAAAGTCGGAAGTCCGAAGTCCGGAGTCGGAAGATATTTTGTAAAACCATAATGTATAAAACAGGAAGTTCTTTGTGCCCTTTGTGGTTATAAAATAATGGAAAATGTAAAAGGTAAGATGGGATTGGATAGCACTAAATCTGTAATCGAAAGCCTGATAATAGCAAAAATAAAGAGCCTATGCACCCAACTTTGTGTGCTCTGCGCCCTTTTCTTTGTGCCCTTTGTGGTTATAAAATAATGGAAAATGTAAAAGGTAAGATGGGATTAGATAGCACTAAATCTGTAGTCGAAAGCCTGATAATAGCGAAAATAAAGAGCCTATGCACCCAACTTTGTGTGCTCTGCGCCCTTTTCTTTGTGCCCTTTGTGGTAAAAATGATGGAAATAAATAGTCCAAAGTCAGAAGTCCGGAGTCGGAAGATAAAGCGCAAATCCATAATGCATAAAACAGGAAGCATTAGAATCGATGTTCTCAAGCATCGCCGTTACCCCACAGAAATCACTTTGTGAAAAACGAGGACGATGAAAGAGCCTATGCACCCAACTCTGTGTACTTTGCGCCTTTTCTTTGTGCCCTTTGTGGTTAAAAATAATGGAATTAAAACAAACCTATAATTCAAAATATCGAGAACCAAATGTGCTTATAAATGTTAAAAGAAAAGACCTTAACAAAGAAAGCTATCCATTTATACATGAACGCACCAAAACTATATATGATTTTACTGGGCTCGAAAGCACCCAAACGAAATGTAGAGCAGCACGATTATTTTTTCGGGATTGCCTCATCACTTAAAGAACTCGTTCCCGAAATTAAAGCATTTTGGCCCGGAACGGGCACTAGCCTGCATATAGACGGCTGGCGTGAAGTAAATAAGGTTGACGATTATGAAATCAGTATAAAACTAAGAGACAGTCATACCCTGCCATCCATACCAAAATTGTTCTTTATCAACCTCGGCGGCTATCAGGCCGGTAAATTATACGAGCAGCATTACATTGTACTATCGGTACAAGAGGAGCGCGCAAAAGCGATACAGGATGCCAAGAAAACGGTATTTTTTAAGACCAATTCAATCAAAGGAGCCAATTCGCACATCGATGAAAAATATGGAATCGATGTAGATGATATTTATAAAATAGAAGATATTTTAAGCGAGGAGGCTAAACAAAAATATCACATTGAAATAAAACCATCTTCAGGCTTACCTGAAGATGAGCTTCATTTAGGTTATTTCAGGTTGGATAAGCTTTAGCTATTTCTTTACCAGACTTTTTAACCATTTAACCAAATCAACGGCGGCTTTATCGTTTTCAAAACCCATTTCTTTTGGTAATCGGCCATTTACATATTCATCATACAACCAGGGGTCGGCTATGGCAACCACATTGCCCTTACCATATTTAGCCAATGCAATAACAGTTGCACCTGCACCATTTTTCAAAACAGGTTTAGCAGCACCTTTGGTTTCGATGGCACATACATCTTTCATAAAGATTTTTGAAGCCGTTTTAAATACCGGATTGTTTTTGGTTACAATCGCACCATCTTCAAAATGAGCATCGTCTACCACATGGTTTTGCATCTCATTGCTAAAATGCATGCCAAATGTATTGGCCAGTTTATTAAAATGCGGTAGCTCTACGTTGGCGCTATCGTTGGCAAACATCACCAATACCCCACCCTGTTTTACCCAGGCCGAAATGGCTTTGATGTGCGCTGCTTCTATATAATTTGGTTTTGGGTTTTCTTTTGGCCTATCGGGATCAACGATTAAATAAACATCACTCCCTTTTAAATTGGCTACAGTTGGGGCTGTTTCAAGCGAATCTAACTTAAAGCCTTCTTTCTTAAATGTATTGCCAAAGATAGAAAAGCCACTGCTTGCATGCTCGCTCCACAGGTAATGGAAACGAATTTCCTTGCCCTGTTTATCTTTACGGGTTTCGCGGTTAAAAAAATAATCGAGTGTAACGGTTTGCGCACTTGCAGCAATTGATGAAGCTGTTAACAGCCCCGCTACGCAAAATCTAAAAAGTAATTTCATAAAAGGAGTATGATTAGAAAACCAAAAGTATAAATTTTACCGGTAATCAACTCATTCACCACTCAATTTCAACCGCATTGATACATTTTTAACTGGGATTGAAATACAAGAGGACTGCTTATTACATTTACAGGAGGCATTAAGATCTGCTTTCAATCTGCGTAATTTGCGTGAAAAATTTTAGCTCATAATCTCCCGCTGATTTAAGATAATAATGCTATTTTTATTGTACAAAACCAGCATACAGTTTCGCAACATTCATCTGCAAGCATTAAAATTCTGCGTCAATCTGCGTAATTTGCGGGAAAAATTTTAGCTCACAATCTCCCGCTGATTTAAGAGGATAACGCAGATATAACAACTTATATTTAGGCTTAAACATTAAAGCTTTTAACTTAAACATTAAAGCTTTGAGCTTAGACATTCAAGCTTTAGGAATAAATATTAAAGCTTTGATTCCCAATATTTAACCTCAAAAATTCAGTACTCAAGCTTTTTGCTTAAACATTTAAGCCTTTTGCTTCAACGTTTAATCTCCAAGGTCAAACATTTAACCTTTTAGCTTAAACTTCCCCCCTCTTTTCAGCTATGTATTAAGATTTTCGACTACATAGCCCGTTTTTTAGTTAAATTATTAAACACTGAGCTCAAATGCTTAAGCTATTTACTTAAATACCAGAGCTTTGAGCTTAATCATTCGGGTTTTGGCTATCAAGTAGCACAACCACTAACCCTACACCGCTTACAACACCAATTGAAGTTAATTCCGGGCTTACTTTAATACTTTCGTTTATACCAGGCCACAACAAAAAAGCCAACAATTAGTACTGTAGCGCTTACCTGTCCTATACTTTCTAAATCGAGATCGAACATTGTGTTTGTTTTAATTATTAATTCACGCGTATTTGTTCACCTTTTGCACTTATGGCTACCGGACTGCTGGCCATAAAACCCTGAGGAACTTTAGGTGCAATCCAGGTAGATTTAGGTGGTAAAAACTCGGCCCTTTCTGCCGCGGCAATAAAAGCATCAGCCGTCATGGCAAAAAGCGAAAAACCTATAGCCTGGGTATCATTACTTAGCTCACTTACAAACTGCGACCATTTGCAATCCGGAAAACAAGTTAGCCTCTCATCTACCTTGGGATGGTGTATGCCCAGCATTTCCGAAAGGATCATCTCCTGCAAAACCACGGTATCGGGCTTGGCCGACAATGCACCCCAGCGCTTATTTAAATCGAGCTGGTACCACTCTCCTTTAAAACATAAACCAAGCCTGTTTTTTTGATCGGGTTTGTAAGGTTTATTATTTGGAATTTTAGAAATGTAATAGTATTCACCAAGCTTTTCCATCAGCATGGCCCATGAAATATCGGTAGCTGAAACTATCCTGTGGAAGGGAGCTATCGAAATTACATCGGCAGAAACAAAGAGCGAACTGATTTGCTGTGGAATATTTTTTTGAAGCGAACAGGCTGCTTCCAACCGGTGATGCCCATCGGCCAGGTAAACGGCTTCGGTTGCTTTAAACTGGTGCACAAATTTTTCAATCAGCTCTGCTTCCAATACCTGATAAAGAAAATGTCCCATTTGCGACCACTCCGTAGCTAAAGGTTTGCGGGTACGCACCACATAATTAATCAATTCATCTAAAGTTTTATCTTTTTTATGCACCAATAATATAGGCGATTTTTCGGTGGTTTTACTTCTCCTGTCAGCTTTAAGCGATTCTACCTTTGAAGATACCGTTTCTTCATGGCGCTTAATCGCTTCTGCTGTTGTTTCAGAAAGATCGATGGTTGCCCAAACACCTCTCATTACGCCGGCATCGCCACGAACTTCGTAAATATAAATGGCTGGTTGATCATCCAAAGCGCATCCAAACAGATTAATGATATCTTCAAAAGAAAGCTGTTCATTTTTATGTCCCTTACCATTAACCTGGTCAGAAATCATCAGATCAAAAATGCCTTTCCCTGGCCTTAATGCCTTTAAAGGAGAAATTTTTATCATCTTTTATAGATTTATTCTAGTTCAAGAACTGTTTTATCACTGTATATTTTTTCGAAACTAACCATAGCGTCTACCAATACGGCCACACTTGATAGCGGAAGCGCATTATATAGCGATGCCCGGAAACCGCCTACCGTACGGTAACCTTTTATACCCACAATCCCTTTTTCTGCTGCAAATTGTAAGAATGCCTGCTCCGCTACTTTATCAATAGCCTGGAAAGTAACATTCATCCGCGAGCGGTGCGCCACATTAGCTGTACCATAAAAAAGCGGATTACGGTCTATTTCGGCATATAATAGTTGTGCCTTCCCGATATTGCTGCGTTCAATTCCGCTTACTCCACCCTGATCTTTAAGCCATAATAAATTAAGCATGGCTACATAAATAGAAAACACTGGCGGCGTATTGTACATGCTCATGTTATCACGGAATATGCGGTAATCCATCATCGATGGGATTTCCTTTTTTGCAGTCTCGAGGAATTCGTTTTTAGCAATAACAAGGGTCATACCTGCAGGGCCCATATTCTTTTGTGCTCCTGCATAAATCAGGTCGAAATCCTTCACATTGATCTTTCTCGAAAAAATATCTGACGACATATCGCACACCAATGGAACACCATGGTCCGAAAATTCAAAAATCTCTGTGCCCTCAATCGTATTGTTTGAGGTGCAATGCAGATAGGCCGATTTGGCAGCTACATCAAAATGATCCGGAATGTAAGCGTAATCCTTATCTTTCGAACTCGCTACAACATCCACTTCACCAAACAGCTTAGCCTCTTTTATGGCTTTCAACGCAAAATAACCGGTATCAAGATAAGCCGCCTTTTTCCCTTCGCTCAAAAAATTCATTGCAACCATGGCAAATTGTGTACTGGCTCCACCCTGTAAAAAAAGCACCGAATAGTTATCGGGAACCGATAGTAACTCGCGTACCAGCAATTGCGTTTTAAGTACTACATCCTCAAATTCGGGAGAGCGGTGCGAAACCTCTAAAATAGATAAACCCATTCCATCCCAGTTGATAACGGCCTGTGCAGCTTGCTCCATTACGGCTGATGGCAATATGCAGGGACCGGCGCCGAAGTTGTGTTTTTTAAGCATAAGAAAAACAATATTTGGTTAAATGATTTATGCTGTAAATATCAGTAGTTAAGCAAATTATAATACTATAAGCTATTTTTTTGGTAAAAATTATTTTTTTCAAACACCCTTACATCCCAAAAATTTGGTTTAGCTGATTCGAAAAACAGGTCAACAGAATATAATTTTTATTGCCTACCATAAAAACTGCTAATTATTGTAAGAAATACACTAAGCAAAGCAGCAGGCATCTGCAATAAATTAACTTAAATATAAATATTTTAACTACTTTTAGGCTTCACAAAAGCGAACAGAAAATATACAATTATACACTAAGTATTTACATGCAGCCGCCAAAAGTTGATCAGACCGATATTGAAATTCTAAACCTTTTACAACGCGATGGTTTATTAACCTACAAGGAAGTTTCGGGCAAGCTTAGAAAAAGCATGACGCACATTGTAGAGCGCATTAAAAAACTGAGAACGAACGGTTACATCAAATCAACAGTAGCGCTGGTAGATATTGATAAACTGAGATCACATTTTATTGCATTCCCACATATTCAGCTTAACCTTCATTCAGAAGATGTAATCAGAGCTTTTAAAGCCGAAATGGAAAAATATCCTGAGGTAATGGAATGTTACCACCTTACCGGTCATTTCGATTTTATGCTCAAAGTGGCCATGCCCGATATGGTTTCGTACAATAATTTTTTGAGGGATAATATTGGTACCCTGGCCTATGTGGGCAATATCCAGAGTTTTTTGGTGCTTTCCCAATCGAAGGCCGAAACGGCTTATGCGCTTTAGGCTCTTAGTTGATCGTCATTTCGAGCGGAGTGCAACGTAGCCGAGAAATCTGAATAGATGGATTTCTCCCTGCCCGATGCAGACGGGCGTTCCGCCACCGGAGAAAAATCGGCTGGCTCCAGTCGAAATGACGATTCTACTATTGGATCTCCCATTGATAGCCAAGTCGACGGACAAAAAACAAAAAAACCGAAACATTTAATGTCCCGGTTTTTTCGTAAAGTATCAACAGTAGCCTATAGCGTAGCCATATCTATTACAAAGCGATAACGCACATCGCCTTTTTCCATGCGTTCGTATGCCGTATGAATATCTTTCATATCAATCATTTCAATATCCGAAACGATATTGTTTGCAGCACAGAAATCAAGCATTTCCTGGGTTTCTTTAATCCCGCCAATACCCGAACCTGCAAGGCTTTTTCTGCCACCCAACAAACTAAAGGCAGCAATTTCTGCCGGTTTTGGTGGTACACCTACACAAATATGTATCCCGTTGGTTCTTAACAGCGAAAGGTACATGTTAAAATCGTGCTCAGCCGAAACGGTATCTAAAATAAAATCGAACGTTCCGGTGGCTGCTTTAACTTGTGCCGGATCGGTAGTTACCACAAAATGATGTGCGCCTAACTTTTTGGCATCAGCTTCTTTTTTAGGCGAAGTACTCAATACAGTTACCTCGGCACCAAAAGCTACACCAAATTTAACGGCCATGTGCCCCAGGCCACCTAAGCCTAAAACCGCCAGTTTATGTCCTTTACCCACTTTCCAGTGGCGTAATGGCGAATAAGTGGTAATACCTGCACACAACAATGGTGCAACCGCAGCCAGGTTTAAATTATCGGCAATTTTAAGTACAAATTCCTCCCTAACCACAATACTATCCGAATAGCCACCATAGGTAGGTGTTTTACCATCACGCTCTAAACCGTTGTAAGTTTGGGTATTCCCTTCAAGGCAATATTGCTCTAAATCCTGCTTACAGTTTTCGCAAACCATACAGGCATCTACCATACAACCTGTTCCGGCTAAATCGCCAACCTTAAAGTTTTTAACGTGATCGCCAACCTTAACCACGCGACCCACAATTTCGTGCCCCGGAACCATTGGGAAGATCCCTGGAAACCAGTCGTTTTTAATCTGGTGCAAATCGGAGTGGCAAACACCACAAAAAAGTATTTCAAACTGCACATCATGTGGTCCAACTTCCCTGCGTTCGAAGTTCCATGGTGCAAGATTAGTTGTTGGGCTTTGCGCCGCATATCCTTTTGTTGCTATCATAAGTTTAAATTTTAAAGTATTATCCTCATACAAATTTAAGGCAGACTTGTTTCTTAAAATTACGCAATTCAAATAATTGATTATAAAATTCAAACAATTATTTGGTATGGGGCATAGTGTTTCGCCTGCATCTCTAATCCCCAGTAATCAGCAAAGCTTATTTAACGAAAGCAAACGCACATTATTAAAAATAAATGAAGAAAAATTTGCGTAGTTAAATAGCTACACATATATTTGTAGTCAAATAGCTACATAATGAATTTACGAAGAGATGTTTTCCAGGCCATAGCAGAACCAACCCGCAGGGCAATCCTGTTGCTGGTAGCCTCGCAGGCAATGACAGCCGGTGCCATTGCAGCGAATTTTGATACCGCCCGGCCTACGGTTTCTAAACACCTGCAAATCCTTACTGAATGTGAGCTGCTGGAGCAAAAGCAAAATGGCAGGGAAATTTTCTATTACATTAATGCAAAAAAAATGAAAGAAGTAGCCGATTTTATTGAGCCCTTCCGCCAGATGTGGGACGATCGTTTTAACAAACTCGAATCGGTAATGAAAGCCTATCAAGCCAAAAAGAAAGACTAACATGGAACAAAAAACTAAGATTGATGCCGAAAACGGCAAACAGGAAATACACATTACCAGAACATTTGATCTTCCGGTCGAACTCCTTTTTAAAGCCTACGTAGAGCCTGAAATTGTAGAACAGTGGATGGGAACCAAAGTACTGAAGCTCGAAAGCCGGAAACATGGTGGCTACCGGTTCGAAACTACCGATCCGCGTGGCAACAAACATGGCTTTAACGGCGTAATTCACGAATTTACATCCGACCAGCGAATTACCCGCACATTTGAAATGGAAAACACGCCTTTTGGGGTACAGCTGGAGTATTTGCAGTTTGAAAAACTCAGCGATACCAGCAGTAAACTAACCATGCACGTAATATACCCATCGGTTGAGGTACGCGACCAGATCCTGGCCATGCCCTTTGCACAAGGCATTAACATGGCACACAACCGCTTACAACAAATCGTTAATCAATTAAAATAACTAACCATGACAAAAAGAAACAAAATTATTTATTGGATTGCCACGGTTTGGCTGGCATTGGGCATGACCTCGACAGGAATAGTGCAGTTAATAAAAATGAAAAAAGAAACCGTAATGATGGCCCATTTAGGCTATCCCCTATACTTCCTCACCTTATTAGGCATCTGGAAAATTTTTGGTGTAATTGCTATTCTCATCCCTAAATTTCCTTTGCTTAAAGAATGGGCTTATGCTGGCTTCTTCTTTGCCATGTCGGGCGCTGTGTTTTCTCACCTGGCTATTGGCGATGCAGCAAAAGATCTTTTTGGCCCGGTATTGCTTATTGTACTTACAGCTGTATCATGGTATTTCAGACCAGCCGACAGAAAAATTATTTTTGCTAATTTTAATTCATAAGCAAGCTATTTTAACTGAGAAGCGTATTTTTCTTTCACAAAATTGTACAGCATGAACCCTAAAGTTGATTTTTACTTTAACAAAGCCGGAAACTGGCAAACAGCAACGGAACAACTGAGAACAATTGCACTGGATTGTGGCCTAACCGAAGAATTGAAATGGGGCTGCCCTTGTTACAGCTATGAGAAAAGCAACGTCGTTTTAATTCATGTATTTAAAGAATATTGTGCATTTCTGCTTTTTAAAGGCGCTTTATTAAACGATCCTGAAGGTATTTTGGTGCAACAAACCAAAAATGTACAATCGGCACGACAAATCCGCTTTACCAATGCGCTTGATATTGTAGCAATGACCGCAACGCTAAAACACTACATACACGAAGCCATTGAAGTAGAAAAAGCAGGGCTTAAAGTAGAATTTAAAAAGACCGAAGATTTTAATGTACCTGCTGAATTTCAGCATAAGTTAGACAGCATACCCGATCTAAAAGCTGCTTTCGAAGCCTTAACGCCAGGCCGGCAACGGGGCTATCTTTTCTATTTTTCGCAAGCCAAACAATCCAAAACCCGCGAAGCGAGGATAGAAAAATACATGCCGCAAATTATGAACGGAAAAGGATTAGACGACTAAACATTTACCAATTATCAACCAATATGAAAACCAAAACCCTCTTACCCGAGCAACGCGAAGAATTATTAAACACTTTACAAACCCGTTTCGGAAAAAACATGGGCCGCCATAAAGGTATTACCTGGGAAGAAGTAAAAGCAAAACTGGAAACCAGCGAAGCCAAATTATGGATACTCGACGATATGGAGCAAACCGGAGGTGAACCCGATGTGGTTGCTTACGACGAAAAAACAGGCGAATATATTTTTTACGATTGTGCTGCCGAGAGTCCGAAAGGCCGGAGAAGCATTTGTTACGATCGTGAAGCGCTCGAATCGAGAAAAGAAAATAAACCAGCTGATAGTGCCGTAAATATGGCCGCAGCCATGGGGATTACACTTTTAACCGAAACCGAATACCGGGCTTTGCAACAACTGGGGAAATTCGATACTAAAACCTCGAGCTGGGTACAAACCCCTGCCGATGTCAGAAAACTGGGTGGCGCCCTGTTTTGCGATTGCCGATACAATACTGTTTTTGTGTACCACAATGGCGCTGAATCTTATTATGCAGCACGCGGTTTCCGGGGTTCGTTAAGGGTTTAAAATAACAACTGCATATCCCTTACAATTGTCATCCTGAGCCTGTCGAAGGACGCTAGTGAACCATTTTGTAAAGCGTTTTCGATGGGCTATCTTTTTCAAATTACACCTGCTTATTAACCCGATCTACCGCATTTTAATTTTGATACAAACCTGAATTACTTACTTTCGCTTAAAGCAAGCCTTTAAACTGGCATATAATGCTAATCATAATGAATAGAAAAGTAATTTCGCCTCCAGCGCCTTAGTTAAATTTATTGCCCTGATACCATTTGCATCAGCATAGGGTACCAATCTCTGCAATAAACCTATTTTCAATCTATTTACCGGATACGGAATGCTATCGGGCTGAATAAGCTACGGTTAACATCCACCATCAAAAAGTTCTTAGGGTTTTAACACATTATCAATTACTACCTGCGCTGGGTAGATTACTTCTTTACAAAATGAAAAAAGCATATATACAACTTCACCTGGCATTGGTACTTGCGGGTTTTACAGGCATATTTGGCCGCTTAATTACTTTAAACGAAGGCTTAATCAGCTGGTACCGAACATTTATTTCAGCGGTATTTATCCTCATTATTTTAACACTAACCAACAGGTTTCAAAAAATAAGTTTAGCCGAAAAAGTTAAGATGGGAGCTGCCGGAGCGATCCTGGGTTTTCACTGGCTGTTCTTCTACGGCAGCATCAAATACTCAAACATATCGGTTGGGGTAGTTTGTTTTGCACTTACCAGCTTTTTCAATGCCCTGTTCGAACCCGCCATTAACAAAAAGAGATTATCCACACAAGAACTCTTGTTAAGCGGCCTTACACTTTGCGGCATTGCCTTAATATTTGGCATGGATATCAGTTTTAGAACGGGCATTATATTGGGTATCATATCATCAATATTCTCGGCGCTTTATACTGTTTACAACGAGCGATTGGCCGGCAATTATCGCGGCGAAACCATTATTCTTTACCAAATGATAGGTGGCGTTATTGCCCTCACGCTGATTATGCCGGTATCCCTGTATTTTACCCCTACCGCATCGCTACTACCTTCACTACACGATTTTGGCTGGCTTCTGGTCTTGGCGATCTTGTGTACAGTAGTCATGTATCTGTTAATTATCAATGCTTTAAAGTACATTTCTTCGTTTACAGTAAGCCTTACCTTTAACCTCGAACCGCTTTACACCATCTTATTGGCTATTGTAACTTATAAAGAAAACAAGGTGCTTTCGACGAGTTTTTACATCGGTTTGTTTTTAATCCTTACCTCGCTTGGCTTACAAATGTGCAGGGTTTGGTATAAGAATAAAAGGAGGCAATTAACAATTGCGAGCCATTGAGTTGGTTAAATAAGTATTAACCAGGTTGTCACGTTGAGCCTGGCCTGTACTGAGCTTGACGAAGTATCGAAACGTTTTAGAAAGTTCCTTCGACAAGCTACCATTGACAGGCCCCGTAGAAAAATCGTCATTTCGACTGGAGCCGGCCGGTTTTTCATCGGTGGCGCACTGCCCGATGCACTTCGCTCGAAATGACGATCCCGGAATGGCTGTCACTCTTATTGATTTTCATACAATAAATTACCCTTCAGGATGACAAACTACATTAGAGGTAGCCTCGTTAAACTAAAACATTCTAACAAAACCTAAATCTGGCTCATCCAGACATTAATATCCATTGTTGATGGAATATCCAGTTTTTTCCTGATCCGGTATTTCCGGCTTTCTACCGATCGGACTGAAGTTTTGGTATAACGGGCAATTTCTTTGGTTTCGAAGTTTAACCTGAGCAGTACACAAAATTCAATTTCGGCGGCTACCATAGTAGGTGCTTTTTCAAGCATTTTTTTGCTAAAATCAGTATCAAACTCATTAAACTTAACCAAAAAAGCCGGGTTGTTTTCAACTGCAAGCTGCACAATTTCCTTTAACTCCTCCATTTTTACAGGCGAACGGTCTTGCTCATTCAACTCGATCTTTTTAACCAGTTCATCAATTTTCTGCTGCGCCTTACTCACCTCTTCTTCATTCTCTGCGCGCAACAACAGCTCGGCCCTGTTTAGCCTGATGATAAAAACAATCAGCAGAATGGCAAATGCCACAATAATGACCAGTGCTGCCAGATAAAATTTATTCAATAACGCCGTTGTTTCCTGGTAATTTTTAAGTGCAAGCACTTTAAACTCATCAATCATCTGGTAATTGATGTCTTTCACATTGTTTATAATATTCTCAAGCTCATTACTAATATGACTATTCAACACAATCAATTCATTCTGCATTCCCAGCAGTTTTTCATTTTCACGCTGCAGAAGCTTCAGTTTATTTAAATAGGCCTTACGGTCATTCCTGGCAGCTTCTTTTTCCTTACTTAGCGTAGCGGTCTGCGTACTTTCTTTCTTGGTAATTTCGATAGTAGATACCTCGCTTTTATTGGCTATGGCATCCTTTAATCGCTTAAAGAAACCTTTTTTAGCCGCAGGATTAATCTTTTGCACGGTATCTACTTTCACCTTAACATTCCGGTCAAACTTGTGCTCAGTTACCGTTGTGCCCTGCCCAACCTGTGCAGCTTCTCTATTATAATCAGCATAGATGGTTAAAAGCGAATCGAAACTGTGTTTAAGCGAGTAAAGCTGATCGGACAAAGCCGACTTTTTATTATACCAGAACTTCACCTTCTTAATCTGCAATGCGGTAAGCTGCGACGTATCGGCCTGTGCCTGCAGTAAAGTATCGATCATCAGAAATACCTTCGATATTTTGGTATTGTAAGCGGTGTATTTTTTACTACCTGCATTGAGCATCGATTCCTGAAAATCGCCTTCTGCATGATGAATGAGCAATAAAATTTGCTCTGGTTCTGATTGGCCATGCTCTATATTGGTAGCCAGCCTGGAAACACTGCCCAGCTTACCGGTGATGGTATTGAGCACAAAAAAAGCAGCCCCGGCAGAAATAATGGTGAGGATTAAAAATATGAGTAATATTTTCTTTGAGATAGTCCAGGTGTAGGTAAAATTCATGAAAGATAGTTAATTCGGGATAAACGTTTTTGTATCGCAGATGCGAACCACAAAGAGAACATTTTTCTAAAAATTAGCGGCTACGCATTTATACTCACCCAATTTTAAGCAGTTTGGTTTTTAATTAATTTACTGGGTATGAGCAAGAATACGCATTTACTCAAATACTTTTTTTTGTGGCTGATATGAAGCTAGGCAATTTAAATTAAATAAAAAAGAGCCTGAAAAATAAATTCCAGACTCTTTATCGTAAAATTGAAAATACCTTTAATGCCTACGAATGGCTTTTACGGATGCTCTCTCTAAGCAAAATAAACTCAAAACTATCTTGCGGAACTTTGCGCCGCAATCCTTTTAGTTTTTCGGGAACAAACCTTAGCCTTATTTTATTGTAAATATCCTGACAAACACCAACATGCACCGCTATTTCGCTAAGCATGCGTTCATACTTCAGGTAAGCTTCGTTCAGATCTTGTTTAAATACCTTAACCTGATCACATTCTTCAGCACTAACACCCAATGCGCGATCGAGTTCTTCCAGCTGATCGAGCAGGCCCAGTAAATTTGCAACGGTACGCTTATTTATTCCTTTTAAACTCATAGCATCTTAAGAATTACGCGGTCTCCATCACTTCTGGCTGCTTATTAACAATGGTTTTACCCATCCGCGAAACAAAAAATGCAATGGTAGCCGAAAACAGACAGGCCAATGCAGTTACTATAAAAATATTATTGCTGTCGCCGGTAATGTCTATTACATAGCCTAAAAATGGTTCGCCTACTGCTGCAAAAAGGTAACCGCACATATTCATAATCCCTACTCCTGTGCCGGTTAATCTGCTCCCCAACATATCGGGACTTAAAGGCCAGAAACAAGCCTGTGGACCATAAACAAAGAAACCGGTTAACAGCATCAGAATACCACTGAGTATAATTTGTTGCGATGGAACAAAGAAAATAAGCAGTGATAAAACGGCACTGGCCGACATGCCCACAACAATGGCTTTTAAACGGTTTCCTTTAAAAAAGGTATCAGAAAGAATTCCGAAACAAAGTGCACCAATCCCCATACCTATGGGAAGCAGGAAGGTTACCCAAATATTTCCGGGGTTATCTTTCCAGTTTTTCCCCAGAAAATGTACCGGCACCCAGAAAATTAATCCGTAACGGGCCATGCTCTCAAAACCAAAAGCCAGCGAGGTAAAAAGGAACTTTTTGTTTTTAAACGCTTCTTTGTAACGATCAAGCCAATCAGCTTGAGGCGTACCTGTTTCCGCCTTGCTTTCGTCAACTTCTGTATCTGGCTTATCTTTAGCTATAAGCAGAAAAATAGTGGCCGAAACCAATAATAAAAGCACTGGTAACCTGAAAAGCATACGCCATTCGATACCCTGTTGCAGTAGAATGATAGAGATTAAATAGGTAACTGCCGATGATAACCCTGCAGCCATGGTGTAAAAACCAAAAGCTTTACCGCGCTCATGCTCATCCCACCAGTTGTTAATTAGTTTTGCGCCGGGTGCCCAGGCCATCGACTGAAAAAAGCCGTTTAAACCCCACAAAATCATTATTACCGTTGCACTGTTAGAAAAGCTGATGGCAATATTGGTTACAATAGAAAGGTAAGCACCAGATATCACCATCAGTTTAGGGCTCAGCTTATCGGCCAGGTTACCATTAATAAACTGCCCTATTGCATAGCCAATAAGCATGCAAAAACTAATCCACCCGATAGTGCTGTAAGGAATGTTTAACGAAGTAACCATTCCTTTTACGGCCCAGCCAAAGTTATGCCTGCCGGTATAAAAGAAGAGGTAACATAGCATGGTTACCAATAACATTTTCCACTTCTGGCTTATTGCCTTTTCTCTGTTCATGCGCTAATTATTGGGTGATATTGATACCAACACGGATTGGCTTATCAGCTACCGCAAAATCAAAGGCATTTTCGGCATTGGCCAGGGCAAACTCAGCCGAAACCAGTGCTTCGAATGGAAACTTCGAATAATTTTCTTCTATAAATTTTACGGCCTGTACAAAATCATCGTAATTATAATTGTGCAACCCTTTAATGGTATTGAGTTTACGCACTACCTGTTCGGCATTAACATTAACACCGCGGGTTTTAAAAACGGCACCAATCCAAACAGCTGTGCCGCCAACAGTTAGTGCCTGCAGTCCCATTTCCATAGCATCAGGCGAGCCGCTCATATCGAAAGCTACATCAATGTTTGTTGGCAGAACCGGATTTTGATTCAGCAGATGCTGCACATTGGCACCAAATGCCTCAGCTAAGCTTAAGCGATCTGCGTTTAAATCGGCCACATGAATTTCGGTTGCACCATCAGCACTGCACATAGCTGCACAAACTAACCCTAATAAACCCACACCAGAAATTAAAACCTTTTTCCCCTGTAAGCTTCCCGATAGACGCACCGCACCTGCAACGGTTGCCACAGCACAATTAATGGTAGCAGCAACCTTCAACGGAATTTCTTTACTCAATTTTAAAACTGTTGTACCCTGCTTTAATACGCAATGGGTAGAAAGCCCGCCATGTAAGGCATCGGTAGCTGTAACCTGTGCATGGCCATATTTAAAAAGACCTTCAGCTTTTTGTGGCATTCCGGCCCTGGCTTTTTCCGAGCTGGCATCCGAAGCAAAAATGCTCCATGTAACCCTATCGCCGATTTGAAGTGCTGTACCTAAATAGTCGCTCCTGTTATGATCTGGATGAAAACCTGCAATCTCGCCAACAATTTCATGCCCTAAAACGGTTGGTACAGCCTCGTGCCGTAAACCACAGTAGGTATGCAAATCGCTGCCACAAATGGTGGTGTACAGATTTTTAATCAATATCTCTCCCGGTTTTAAATCAGGAATATCGGTTTTTATTTCTTCGAGGGCCTTACCAGCTCCGTTGAAGACAACCAGGGTTGCTTTATCCATAAAAATATTTTACTAGCGTTTTTCACAATTAACACTATTTGGCAATACAGCCTGCTTAGGCTTATGCCACAAAAGTGAACATCTAATGTTTAACAAAGGTAAACAAATGTTAATTTAAATGTTAACTTTTACTAAACATTTGTTTAGCATTACTAACATGATTATATTTGCTGACGAAATGTTTATTAACATGTTGAAATTACAATCTTATTTAATTAACTCCATTTAACAATAGCAAATGCACCCAGAAATTAAAATGGTCGTGTTCGATATGGCCGGCACTACAGTAAACGAAGATAACCTGGTTTATAAAACATTGATGAATGCCATTAACGCAGCAGGTTTTTCTTATAATCTTGACCAGGTTTTGGCTGTAGCCGCCGGAAAAGAGAAAAGAGAAGCGATCAGATCGGTACTTAAAACCTATGGAGCAGACTTTAATGAAACGCTAGTGGCCAATATTTATGAAAAATTTATTAACCAATTGAAACTGGCTTACGAGGTTGAGGAAATTTTACCACAGCCAGGCGCTACTGATCTTTTTGAAAAACTTAAAGCAAAAAATATCCGTACGGTACTCAATACCGGTTATGACAGACCTACTGCTGAAGCCATATTAAACAGACTTGGATGGATACCGGGTAAAGATTTTGATGCTTTAATTACTGCCTCTGAAGTTAGCCAGAACAGGCCTGAACCTGATATGATTTTATTGGCCATGAAACAATATGAAATTGCTGACGGAAGTTCGGTAATGAAAGTAGGCGATTCGAGCATTGACATTGAAGAAGGCCAAAATGCCGGCTGCAGCCTAAGCATAGGTATTACTACGGGCGCACATACCCGCGAACAATTGCAAAACGCCAATCCAAACGCAGTAATAGATCACTTGATGCAGATACTGGATATTATTCCAAACTAATTTACTTTAATTAACGCCCCCACTAGCGTCTATTGGTACACAGTTCATTTTGCTGTTTGCCGATGGACGCTTTGTTTTTTACACCTTTTGAAAACCACTAATTTTCAGCAAAAAGGCCCGCTCATTGGCATTCTCTAATCCCGTTCTAATGTTAGTATAACATTCGTGTCAGGCTTTTAAAAAAGCGCTTGTTTTTACCCTACAGATGGTTTCAGATGCCTTGCCGATCCTATATTTGCGATCAGATGATGAGGTTATTAAGAAAAAACTTATTGAAAAAGATTTTTGGCATGCTGGTATTGGTCCTGTTTGCTACTAAATTTTTCACCAGTGCAATAACCATTTTATTATCTACTGATTGTGCCTATGCCATAGAAAAAAGCAGCGAAGAAAATAAGGCAAAGGAAGAGGAATCTTTCGAAAAACTGAAGAAGAAACTACTCCTTTACGAATCATCGGATCTGGCCGCTTTAAATCCAATGCCTATTAAATGCATGGGCCTTAACCAATACCTGCATGGGCTAAAGCTATGCGCTTCGCCGGCTAAAAATGTGCCCACACCGCCTCCCGATTTGGCCATTTAATATCTGGAATTAGCTGTCATTACAAAATGCTAAGTCTATAAACCTGTTTCAGCAGGTACAGAATTAGTCATATCCTCAAAAAATCAATTTCACGTTTATCCCAGGCCTGCTAACGTTGCCTTACAACTTTTTTGTGCCTGATTTTAAAATTAAAAAATGAAAAATCATCATATTGCCGGTGCTCCGTCGCCATGGCAAAGATTGGTACGTATGCTCCATTTAGAGCGTAAAACCATCAACTACATTTATATCTATGCTATACTTATTGGTTTAATCGGTCTTTCGCTTCCGCTGGGTACCAGTGCAGTATTCAATCTGTTATCAAACGGAGCCATGTACAGCTCTACCTATATTCTAATTGCCGTAATTTTAGTGGGCATTGTGGTAGGCGGCCTGTTACTCATTGGCCAGCTCACCCTCGTTGAGTTTTTGGAACAAAAGATTTTCACCAAAGCGGCGTTGGAATTTGCTTTCCGCTTGCCACGCATTAAAAAGAAAGCGCTGGAAGGCGAAAACCCGACAGAGCTTGTCAACCGTTTCTTCGATATCCTGACAATACAGAAAGGCTTAACCAAACTTTTGGTTGATATTATAGCCGCAGCGGTACTGATTTTCTTCAGTGTAATATTGCTTTCATTTTATCACCCGGTTTTTATGGCTTTCGGCACTTTTGTGTTGATAGTAATCGCCTTAATTTTGGTATTGTATTACCGTCAGGGGGTAAAAACCAGTATTGAAGAATCGGGCTATAAATATGAGGTGGTTGCCTATCTGGAAGATATTGCATCTGATCTGGATACCTACCGCAGCAGCCCCGCAAAGCGCAAAGAAATTATCGAGCGTACCGATAAAATTACAGCCAACTATATCCAGGCCCGTAATGACCATTTCGGCATATTGAAAAAGTTTTTTATTAGTGCAGTAGCCATGCGTACCATGCTTATGGGTGCCCTGTTACTTTTGGGATCTTATTTCGTTGTAGAACGCCAAATGACTTTCGGCCAGTTTGTAGCCGCCGAGGTAATTATTGTGCAGATTAGTTATGCAATTGAAAAGCTGATGACCAACTTAAACACAGTGTTTGATATGATAACCGGGAGTGAGAAACTTGCCGTGGTTACCGACCTGGAGTTGGAGGAAGGAGATTATAACCATGGGTAAGCAGAATAATAACCTGGCGCAATTGCAAAACTGGGAAACACTATCGGTATATGCCAATAGCAAAATTATAGATGCAAAAAGAACCAAGCGCCTAGGCAGGATCCTCCTGTTTATTCTCGCTTTTTTTGTGCTGTTACTATTCCTTCCCTACCGGCAAACCATTCCGGGGCGGGGTACTGTTACCGCATTAAGGCCAGAAGACCGTGCACAAACCGTGCAAAACCAAATTGGTGGTCGTATAGAGCATTGGGCGGTGCGCGAAGGACAGGAAGTAAAAAAAGGTGATACGATTCTGGTGATTTCGGAAACGAGCCAATCTTATTTCGACCCCGAATTGCCAGTAAGGCTAAACGAACAGCTTGATGCCAAACGGGGTAGCGAAACGGCTGCTGTACAAAAAATTGATGCGACCAAAGCGCAGATGAAAGCCATGAGTGATGGTTTACACTTTCAGATGAAAGCCGCCGAGAATAAGGTGCTGCAAGCGAAAAACTATGTAAGCATTGACAGTGCTGAGCTGTTGGCGGTTCAAAAATTTTACGAAACTACTAAGGTGCGTTTAGAAAGGTACGAAACCGGTTATAAAAATGGCCTCTTTTCGTTAACAGATATCGAAACGCGCAGGCTTAAGCTGCAGGAAGATAATGCGAAGGTAATTAGTCAGCGCAACAAGCTGAATAACTCGGCGCAAAACTTATTAAACGCTTCGATTGAGCTCGATAACATCAAGGCGAAGTACCAGGAATCGATGTCGAAAGCACAATCAGACATGAGTTCGGCCATATCAAGCAAAGCCAGTGCGCAAGGCGATATTGCTAAATTACGTAACGATATTTCGAATGTGAGTATCAGGCGCGGGCTTTATGTGGTGCGCGCGCCACAAAGTGGATTTATTGTTAAAACCTTAAAAGCCGGGATTGGCGAAAACATTAAGGAAGGCGAATCGGTAGCCACTTTACAGCCAAAATCGCCATTGGTAGCTGCAGAATTGTATGTAAGCGCTATGGATGTGCCCTTGATATTGGATACCAGTGATGTGCGCCTCCAATTTGAAGGCTGGCCATCGGTACAGTTCTCTGGCTGGCCATCGGTAGCTGTGGGCACCTTTGCAGGCAAGGTTTTTTCTATCGACCGCATGAGCAGTACAGGCGGAAAATACCGTTTATTGGTGAGTCAAACCAACCCGGTTCCATCAAAAGATGAGCCCTGGCCACCGCAATTGAGACAAGGTTCGGGTGTTTATGGGCGAATCATTTTACGTTCGGTACCACTCTGGTATGAAATATGGCGCCAGTTGAATGGTTTTCCACCTAGCTTAGACAAAGAGCCTGCAGGACTTGCTAAGGATAAAAAATAGATTGGGGGGAATATAATGAGCATAATTTTGAAAAAAATATCAGGCATAATCTGCTTCATTTTATTATTAACCGAGGTAATTTCTGCGCAAGAGGTAAATACTCCGGTTGCAACGAAAAATTCAGATAGCACCAAAATTTTCGCATTGGAAGATCTGCAGCTAATGGTTTTCAGGTACCACCCTATTATTAAGCAGGCTGCTTTGCTTAGCGAATCGGCCCGGGCAAGGGTACTGCAATCACTCGGCTACTTCGATCCTGAACTAAAAGAAGGCTTTAGCCGGAAACTATTTGGCAACACCGAGTATTACAACAGGTGGAACAATGAATTAAAGATACCGCTCTGGCTTGCCGGTGCTGATTTAAAAGTAGGCTACGAACGCAATGTGGGCACTTATGTTAACCCCGAAAGTCGCACCAACGGACAAGGTTTATCGGCTGTTGGCCTGAGCATCCCCCTGGGTCAAGGTTTAATTATTGATGCCCGGAGAAGTACGCTGCGCCAATCGAAAATAATGGTACAATATGCAGAGGCCGACCAGCTGAAACAGATTAACAGCGTTTGGTATGGCATTGTTAAAGATTACTGGAACTGGTACTATACTTACAAACAGTTTGAACTGGTTAACGAAGGTTTGGATTTGGCGCAACGGAGATTTAAAGCCCTGAGCGCACAAACATTAATCGGCGATAAACCGGCTATTGATTCGATTGAAGCTTATATTACGGTACAGGAGCGGATTATCCAGAAGGAGAAAACAGCTATCGAATTGCAAAATGCGAGATTGGTTCTCTCTAATCACCTTTGGAACGATGAGGGTAAACCCCTCGAACTGCCCGCCGAAGCATTACCACAAAACAGGATAATTAAAATGGATAGACCTAACGCTCAGCTATTGGATACGCTACTGGGACAGGCTGCGAGCCAACACCCCGAAATTTTAAAATTGCGTAGCAAGGGTGAGCAACTGGCTGTTGAAAAAAGTTACCGGCAGGAAATGCTCAAACCAAAACTGAATGTTATTGGCAACCTGATCTCCAATCGCACTGGCTTTAACAGCAATGTGCCCGGCTATTACGATTTTAACTGGAGCAACTACAAAGTTGGTGTAGAACTGACTTTCCCGCTTTTTTTAAGGGCCGAACGTGGTAAGCTACGCGAGGTAAAAATTAAGCAACAGGAACTGGATTACGACCTTCAGCAATCGGGCAGGGAAATCAGAAACCAGGTAATGGCTTCGTATAACGACCTGTCGGCCTATGCAGCACAGTTATCGATACAGTTAAAAAGTATCGAAAACCAGCAAGTACTTGTAAATGGTGAGAACCAGAAATTTAATTTGGGAGAAAGTACGCTTTTTTTAATCAACAGTCGCGAAACCAAGCTGATAGAAATGAAAATTAAGCAGGAAAGTATGGTGGCGGGCTACCAAAAAGCACTGGCAGAATTATATTACAAGGCAGGTACCAGAGCTGTATTGAATTAACTAAGGTTTTTATTATGCAGGCTGTAAAGTGGATAACCTTTACAGCCTGCAAATATTTAAATTAATTTTGTTCTATTTCTTTCAGGCTATCCATTTTCTTGTAAGCCAGGAAGCCTTTAATATCAGTGAAGTGCTCGCGTACCCGTTTATTACCAAATTCGAATACTTTTTCTGCCAATCCATCTAAGAAATCACGATCGTGAGAAACCAAAATTAAGGTTCCGTCGAAATCTTTTAAGGCATCTTTAATGATGTCTTTAGTTTTCATATCAAGGTGGTTGGTTGGCTCATCCAGAATTAACACATTCACGGGCTCCAGCAACAACTTAATCATGGCCAAACGGGTCTTCTCACCTCCCGATAGTACTTTAACCTTTTTGGTGGTATCATCGCCACTAAACATAAAAGCACCTAAAAGGTCCTTGATTTTGATGGTACCATCTGTTAACGGAATCTGATCGATGGTTTCGAATACGGTTAAATTTTCGTCCAGCAAGGCCGCCTGATTTTGGGCAAAATAGCCAATTTTGGCGTTGTGGCCAACCTTTAAACTGCCGTCGAAATCAATTTCGTTCATGATGGCTTTGATCATGGTCGATTTACCTTCGCCGTTTTTACCCACGAAAGCTATTTTTTCTCCCCTTTCTATCACCATTGATGCTTTTTGAAACACCACATGGTCGCCATAAGTTTTGGTTAACTCTTCAACCATTACCGGGTATTGCCCTGAGCGTGGCGATGGTGGAAATTTTAATCGCAATGCGGAAGTATCTACCTCATCAATCTCAATTACTTCAAGCTTTTCGAGCATTTTTACGCGCGACTGTACCTGTAACGTTTTAGAATAAGTTCCCCTGAAACGGTCAATAAATTCCTGGTTATCGGCAATAAAACGTTGTTGCTCTTCGTAAGCTTTTAACTGGTGTATACGACGATCGGCACGTAACTGCAGGTAATGGCTGTATTTAGCCTTGTAATCGTATATCCGGCCCATGGTTACTTCAATGGTTCGGTTGGTAATGTTATCAACAAAGGCACGGTCGTGAGAGATAACCATAACCGCTTTTGCCGAGTTAAGTAAAAAGTCTTCCAGCCATTGAATACTTTCAATATCCATGTGGTTGGTAGGCTCATCCAGTAAAATCAAATCGGGTTTCTTTAGCAGGATTTTAGCCAGCTCAATACGCATGCGCCATCCACCCGAAAATTCGGAAGTTTGGCGGGTAAAATCTTTACGTTCAAAACCCAAACCTTTCAACACCTTCTCTACCTCCGCATCATAATTGGTTTCCTCTATCGAATAAAATGTTTCGCTCAGCTCCGATACACGCTCAATCAACTTCATATAGTCGTCGCTTTCGTAATCGGTACGAATGGTGAGTTGCTCATTCAGTTCATCAAGCTCTTTTTGCATCTGGTTAACCTCCGCAAAAGCCTTCATGGTTTCTTCAAAAACAGTAACATTATCCTGGGTAAGCAAATGTTGGGGCAAATAAGCAATTACAGCGTCTTTAGGGCCGGTTACATTACCAGTGGTAGGTTTGGCTACATCGGCAATAATTTTCAAAATGGTCGATTTACCTGCACCGTTTTTACCCATTAGGGCAATCTTATCGTTCTCGTTTATCGAAAAGGTTACATCGCTAAACAAAGTGGTTCCGCCAAATGAAACGGAGATGTTATTTACATTAATCACAGTATGAAAATATTGAATTGCCGCAAAGATAAGGTAAAGAGACGGGATTACAGCAGGAGAAATAAAAGGGCTAAGTGACTATGAAATGTTACTGTTTTTTCGTTTTACTTCGTCTATTTTGTGAACTTATATTATTTTTAATAATCTAAATAACGAAATGATAAAGAAATTTAACCATCCCCTTACTAAATTAAAATTTCTTGGGCTAATAATAATTTTTACCTCCTGGTTGGTAATAATATATAGTTCATGTCGGCAAAAAAATAATTATATAATTTCTGGCGAAAAACCCACAAAATCTAAACCAAACTCAAATATTTCAAAGAAAAACAAACCTGATACTATTCTTAATACAGTTACAGAGAATGTGGGCGGGCATCGTTTCGTTATTAATTGCATGAGTGGATACAACACTTTTATGCTAAACGACAAGGGCGATACGATTTACCAGGATAGCGTGTACTCTTCCAAAATAAAATTTTCAGACTTTAATAATGATGGCTATAAAGACATTATTATCGATTATTTAACAAATGTTCCCGGAATTAAAGATTTATTGCTTTTCAACAAAAAAGAGAATACGTTCAAGAAAGTAATTAATTTTCAAGACTTTCCTGCAGCAGAAAGAATCCCAAATTCAAATTATTATTACTCATATCATCGAAGTGGTTGTGCAGATATGAATTGGGATAGCGATTTATTTTATATCAAAGACTACAAGGCAATAAAACTTGGAAATATAAACGGTAATCAATGCGAAAACAGGGACATAAAAGATGGAATTTATATCCATAAAATTAGTAATGGAAAAGAAATTGAGATTCAAAGGCTTCCAATCGGCCTAATTGAAAAATTCAAGAACTATAAATGGGGATTTATAGCAGAATACTGGAGCAAGAATTACAGAAAATTTTTATAAAAAATGAATATCAACCTTTTTCACTACGATTTGGAACTCATTTCACCCTAGTTGACACTTAATAAGCCCGACACCAAGCTTTTTTGCTCCGGTCTGGGGCTTTTCCAAAGCATTATTTGTTTTAACCGAAGGATTGTGTAGTTACCGCCGTTTTACTTACGCTTTTCACCTTTAAACAAAAAATAAACAGCGCCTATAAAAGTAATTGCATAAACCACTGCCAACACCGGTTTTTCAAATTTTAAATTTTGAAAATCAAATTGCTTGAATAATGTTACGCCAACAATTATGGCTACAATTGCTAAAGTGAATTTAAGTGCCTTTTTCGTTTCCATATTGAGGTTCTTTTTAATCTGATTTTTAAATGTGCTGCGCTTCCGGTTCAAAATTCATCATCCGATTTTAAATATCGGTTACACTAAAGTGTAATTTTTGATTTTTACGAAAACAGGGGTGATTAGAATAATCTGGCTAAAAAACAAAGCCCCGGTTTTTCAGATCCGGGGCTTCGTGTTTATGTTTCTGCAAGTAGTTTTTCCGCTGGTACGGAAGGTATAGCATCAGTTTGCTTCGCTAAACTTTTCCCCGACTTCTTGCTCTTTTTCTTAAACTTACGGCCATACCATACCAAGAATCCTGTAATTGGTAAACTGGCACCAATAAGTGAAGCCAGGAAGGCCATTACCTTACCGGGAAATCCCAGGATGCTACCTACATGGATATCGTAATTCATTTTCCGCAGTTTCTGACCAAATGAGGCTTGTGCATATACAACTGAATAGGCATCCTGCCGCTTCAACTCCTTTAGGCTATGTTGGTCAAAAGTGTAGCCCTGGCTATTATAAAACTGCCCTTTATTTGGATAAACGGTGATGTTAATGGCGGCCTTGGCCTCTGCCGTATCGGCAAAACTATAATAAAAACCCATTGATTTAGGGTGGCGCGCAATGACCTGATCCCAGGCAATGTCCATCGCTTTTTCCGGCGCGTACCCCTTTCCTTTTAGCGTGGAGTCTGAGTCCAAACGCTTGTATGCATCCAACTTATCACCACCTGAAGTCACCCAGTACATCCCCTCACTATACCATTTAATACCATATACCATTCCTGTAAGGGCTATAGCCAAAAGAAATAGTAAGGCATAAAAGCCGAGTACGTTGTGCAGATCCAGGTTTACCCGTTTAAAAGATCCTCCCCATTTGATCTTGAAACTCTTCTCACGGGTCGATTTATTCCATTTCTTCGGGTACCACCAGATCAGCCCGGTGATGAGTAAAACGACGAAGATCATGGTACCGTAGTTAACAATCGGCCGCCCTATTTCATAAGGCATCCAGAGAAAACGATGCCCGTTTAAAATAAACCTAAAGAAATCTGATTCACCCGGTTTGTGCTCCTCGGTACTGATCACCTCGCCCGTATAAGGATTCACTTTCAGGATGGTATTTCCAGAACGGCGATCCCGCGGACCAGCATTGGCAGCCCGTAAATTTAAGTTGATGGCCCTGCCTTGCTGGTAATTGGCATACGAGGGCACTTTATCAGGGTACAACTTTGCAGCTATCTGCATCAACTCAGAAGGTTTAACCACAGGTTTATCCTGCCAGGCTACTTTTGTTTTGGATTCCAGCAAACCGGTAATTTCTTCATTAAACACCCAGATACAGCCAGTCAGGCATACAATGAGTACAATGACGCCCGATATCAGACCTAACCACAAGTGCAACCAATTGTTGATGCGCTTAAAAAGCGTGTCTTTTTGCTTCTTTTTTCCCGGATTTTGATTCTTCGTCATCCCGCCTGTTTTTTTTATTGATCAGATGTACTTATTTAAACCGGTAAGTAATACTCAATCGCGCGTTGCGCGGAACTTCATAGATATAGGTATAATAGGAAACTGAAGTTGCGGTTTCAGTAGCCAGCTTGGTGTATGACCCTTGCGTAAGCAGCCTGCGATCTAAAAGGTTATTTACTACAACGGCCACGGTTATCTTACCTTTTTCATAGGAAACACCCGCATCAAAACGGTAGTAAGCAGGCAGTGTTAACGGAACTGAAGTTGAACCGGCATAACGATCCAACTGGATCTGATAGCCTGCACTCAATCCAAAGCCGTTCAACAAAGAACCTTGTTTCTGGTAGCGGTAAGACAACCAGCCATTGGTAATGTGCTTAGCGGAGTTAGGTGTATGCCTGCCTACCAATTCTGGTTTGGCATCTTCACTTACCTTGGCATCAGTCAGCGCATAATTTAACACCAGGTTCAATCCAGGAGTAATTTCTCCGTTTATATCCAGTTCAATACCTTTTGAAATTACACCACCCAATTGGATCTGGGCATTTGGGTTCAAAGCCAGGTGTGCCGGATCCAGGTCGGCGGTCAATACATTTTTCTTCTCGATACGGAAAGCGGCAGCGGTTAGGTTCCATTTACCGCCAAAGAAATCCTTTTTCAGCCCCAGTTCGATGTTATTACCGCGGATAGGCTTAAAAGGGTTTCCGGCATAGTCCTGGCCTGCAACAGGCAGGAAGCTTTGATCATAGAGCGTATAGGCACTAAAATCTTTCGCGAGGGTTACACTCAAGCCAGCCCTCGGACTGAAAACATTGTCAGATAGCTGCGTAAGGTTGGTTTTTCCCACCGTTACCGCATGTGTGAAGCGGCCAGCCAGGGTTAAACGTACACGTCCATCCAGCATGCGTATCTCATCCTGCAGGTAAGCACCAGTATACGTTAGGTTAGTGGCATATACATTTGATCCTGAACGGTTCTGAATGCTCCTGGAACGATCGAAGACCGGAATATTGGCAAAAGGAATACCATAAACCGGGTTGTAAATATTAAATACTGTTTTGTTGGCCAATTCCAAATCAGGTACCTGCTTGCTGGAGAAATCACCCCAGGTTTTCAGGTTACCCATATCAAGTCCACCTAAAATACGGTGTACAACAGATCCCGTCGTCAGGTCGCCCATAAGGCTTACCTGGATGTTTTTGTTAATGGCCAATTCCTCACTGATATTTAGGTAACGTTTCATGTCGCCGTTCGGTGCGATGGTTGATGGCCAGGGGGTACCTCCATCTAAACCATAACGGAGATAGGCTGCCTGAGCATTGATCTTCCAATCCTTGTTTAAACGGTGGCTCACATAAAGGGTGGCATTGTGGTCATAAAGCTTTGCGGGGTCCAGTGCCGGATCGCCCAGAAAGAAACTCGGGTCTGTATCGCCGAAGCCTTTTGGTGAAAAACCGTAAGAACCCAATGCCTGTGCTTCAACGTGCTGGGTGGTATATTCAGCTGTGATTAAAGTATTGCTGTCTACCTGATAGCTAATTACGGGCGCAATAATGTATTTATCTGTGTAATTGTATTTGTTGTAACTGTCTTTGGTCTGCGCTGCCACATTCAGGCGAAACAGTAACCGGCCGTCACGGCTTAACTTACCGTCCAAATCAACAGCGGCGCGGCCCAGGTTATAACCTCCACCTGCTACACTTACCGAACTGCGGTTTTGACCGGTAGGCTTCTTAGTTACCACATTATAAATCCCACCAGGTTCACCGTTTGCCATCATAAAGCCAGAAGGGCCTTTTACGAATTCAATGCGATCGATAGTTGCAGCATCGTCAGCCAATGGACCCCAGGGCATTTTTTGGTTCATACCGTTCCGGAAGGCAGGAATACTGGTACCGCGCATAAAAATATTGGCATATTGTGCATCCCAATGCCCTACGCGCTGCGCACCGCTCACGTTCCTGGTTACCCCGTCAACAATATCAAACACCTGCTGATCTGCCAGCACCTTGCTGGTTATCACCTGGATGTTCTGAGGTACTTCGATCAGGGGAGATTGTAAACGCAATGAAGAGGACACTTTATCCACCTTATATTTTTTCTTATTCGTGCTCACCTGCACCTCGTCTAACTCAGAGCGGTTTTCTTTTAAAGAAAAATCAGCAATTACGGTACCACGAGATGAAACATGTATCTGTTTTTCCTTTGGGTAAAGGCCAACTGCTGAAACTACCAGTGTATAATCACCAACCGGAACACGCCGGATTTGGTATAAGCCGCCCTCATCAGTAACTGAGCCAAATCGGGTGCCTTTCAGACCTACAGTTACATTAGCAGCCACGCTACCATCGGCTGTGGTGATCCTGCCCCTCACGGCCCCGGTTTGTTCATCATTTCGGTTTTGAACAAGACTATCTGCAGGATTTGCATAACTTCCCATCAGCGAAGCAGCAGAACTGGCGTGGGCTACAAACATTCCGGTGCAGTATACACCAAAGCGTAAAATTTTCTTAAATTGCATTTACTTTTAATTAGACGTTAAAGGTATCGGGGTTTATACCCGGTAACGCCACACGGGGTCGCAGCCGTGTGGCATTTTTTTTTGCAAAGGTAAGTTTATTTAGAATAAATCCAAATAGAAGCGAAATTTAGTAATTATATTGGAAAAATGAAGCGTTTAAACAGCACATGGATTTCAGTACTTTAATTTGGGTTGCGTTTTGACCTATTTTGAGACTTTAGGTTATTATCAGAACAGATCGATCAATTAGATTACAAACTCATGAAAGCTGAATGTGCCGACAAAATTCTGAAGCTGGAAGCTGACTTAAAAGAGCTAAAACAGTCTGTAGCAATACTTTCAATTTTCAAAACAAAAAATTAGAAAACAAGGCTAAAAAAACAAAAGCCTCCGATTTCTCGAAGGCTTTGTCCGTACGCAATATCGGGAATACTTTCAATATTTAAAAGCCTTTTTATTACTTATAGAGCCAATAGTGGAAGATTTGAAAGTTAAATGTTTTATAAAATAATAAGTATTTTTTTGGCTAAGCATGATTTATATGATAATTCTACCGGGAAACTTTGAACCGAAAACCTTGACATTTTGAAAAATAATTTAGGCATAAAATTTACTACGCAAGTAGGTTGCGCTCATGCTAGTTATCTTTGATTGTTAACCCGAGTATCAATCTAAACTAATACTGGAGGCAATTAAAATACAAAATTATGCTGTTTGAAAAAATACTGAACGAGAAACACCAACTGCTGTGGCCACAGTTTGAAAAGTTATATGAGCTGATCCAACAAAATCAAACACATTTCGGAGATTTATTGTTAGTAGTGATTAACGGATTTCACAATCCTGATGTGAACAACTGGGATAACGTTGAGGAAAAAATGAGCCCCTATGTCTTTGGAAAAAGTGTAGACGGATGGGCAGAAAACACTCATTATGATTTTATCGGTAATTATATTCATGGAAATATTCTGAAAGATGACCCGGAAGAATATGCCATAAAATTCATTTATTCCGAAGAAAGGAAGAAAGAAATAGATGCCTTACAGTTCAGCGAGGCGATTTCCATACAGACAGAAATGCTCATATACATTAAAATATGGGAATCGGACACATTTATAAAAAAACTTAGTCAGCTGGTCGCATTGTTAAACAGGGAACCATATGAATGGCATCTAACGCTAAGCGGAACGGGAAAACATGCACATATTTCCAGAAGCCAATTCATCAAAGAAAAAATAATCAAAAGGTTAAAACTCCACCTTCCAATTTTGCATAATTCCTTTCAAAAGTCCTATCTAACCCAAGTGAGAAACGCTATCGCCCACTCACAATATTCCATTCTAGGCAGGCACATCCAGCTAAACAATTTCAAAGAGGGCAGTACGAACAGTAACCTGAGAGTGCTTAATTCAGATGAGTGGTCTGATATTTTCCATGAAACCCTCGTCCTTTATACTTGTTACCATAAATTGCTCCGCGCTGTTAACAAAAAATATGGGGAGCTGGCCATTCAGAACGGCAAAAGTTTTGAAATCCGCATCAACAGAAAGGACCCAATCCAGGATACTGAATTCCGCGGCATATATTATGATGATTTTTTTGAAAGCTGGAACTGGCAACCAGAAAAATAGGGGGTCGGGACGACTATGTAATCGGTGTACTCACCGGGAAATTGATTGAGTACCCAAAAAAAGGCTTTTTTGAGATCACTGGTAAGTGGCTTGCGCGAATATTCATCAATATCGCTGAACATCATCTGCTTGACTGCAAATTCATCTTGCAAAAGACAATTAGTAATCTGGTCTCCCACAATTACTGGCTGCCTGTTTATCCTCAGCGGGAGGCTGTGCTTAACAGCACCAAATAGGATGATCAAAAACTATTTTTATCTTTAAAGACTATAATTAATCAAAATGAACGCAATCAAAAATCCCTATATCTCAAGGGTAAGGATCAAAAACTTTAGAAATTTCTTGGATGCAGATGTCCGGCTCGATCATAAACAGGTTATCATTGGTGAGAATAATGTCGGTAAAACGAATTTTCTCCGTGCCTTACAGCTGATCCTGGATAAGGAGTTTTCAGATAATGACAGGCAGCTGACCGAAAGTGATTTCCATGATAGCCTAAAGGATCCGATGATCAATGGACAAGAAATAGAAATCACGCTGAACATCAGAGGTTATGAGCACAACAGCAAATTGGTCGCGCAGTTCGTTGATGCGGTAGTTGAGGCCGATCCCGCTACCCTTGAATTCTGTTTTAGGTTTTTTCCACGGTATGACGATCAACAAAATATCATTTCCTATACCTATGAGATATACAAAGGCACTGGCAGGCAGGTCAAGTTTACCAGTGAGGACCGTTCTTTTATTAATATCTATGTGATCAAGGCACTGCGGGATGTGGAACGGGAGCTCAAGGCGAACAAAAATTCGCCTTTGTACAAATTGGTAAAGAAATATGAGATCCGGGAGGAAGAGCTTGAGGAAATTGCAGAACTGATGAAAGGTGCCGCTGACCAGATCCTGGAACTCGATGAAATCGGGCACATCAAAAAAACAATCCAGAAGCATTTTTCGCTCTTGTCCGGCATTCAAAGGGATAGCCAGGTTACCCTGCGGACTTTTGACATGGATATGGAACGGCTGCTGTACTCCATTCAGGTTTATATGGGACTCGAAGAGCGCCCGGTAAATGAATTGAGTTTGGGGCTGGCCAACATACTATATGTCTCGCTGATGCTGATTCTGCTCAAGGACCGTACAGTATCGCCCATCATCAGAGCCGACAAATATGCTGAACTCCACGCTATAGATCTTTTTGGAATATTAGACCTTTCCTATAGCATTTCACAAAAGGGAAATTACATTATAAACGAGGATATCTCCACGGAACTTTACGATCAACTTTATGCCTTTTTCGATGAAACAGGCGCAGGCAACCACCAGGCCTTTACCATTTTAGCCGTCGAAGAGCCCGAGGCCCATCTTCATCCCTTGCTGCAGCAGTTGATTTACCGTGAGGTCTTGCACAAGAGCGCAACAAGCGTGATCTTCACCTCTCATTCTACTTTTATCACTTCGGTCTCCCCCCTTTCTGCCATTGTACACATCAGGAGAGTATCTGGTGCAAGCCAGATTTTTTCGACTATTGGGCTCATCCTTGATGAGGGAGAACAAAGGGATATCGAACGTTATATCGATGCCAAAAGGGGTGAAATCTACTTTGGAAAGGCAGTCATACTTGCTGAGGGCATTACCGAAGAGTACATAATACCGGCAGCTGCAGAAATTCTTGACAATCCGCTGGATGACAAGGGCATAATTGTTTGCAACATACACTCTACAAATTTTAAGCCCTATATTCAGATCCTGGATGCCTTGCACATCCCTTGGGCATTATTTACCGATGGTGATTATTATGAGACGAAGGAGGTCCATGATGTGGAAAAGGGAACCAGCAAGACGGTAAAAGAAGTTCATATTATGGCCACAGGCAAAGCAGCCAATTATGCCGGCAATGAAAATATAGGCAGAATATTTACCGGATTGGGCACTGTGGATCCTGAGGATATTACGACTGGCTTCACCGAACAGGATACCCTTTTTCGTTCTAAAGGCGCATTTATCGGCGCTTATACCCTTGAGGTAGATATGATGGAAAATGCAGATGCGGAAGGGACAGAAGTCCTGAAAAAGGTTTATGCAGCGCTTACCGGGGGTGGAAAAATTCGATTGGCCAATTTTGCTAAGCTCCTTGTGGAAAAAAAATACTGGGTGGCATTGGCCCGTATTGAGCAGAATACTAGCAAAGGAAGGTTTGCACAGCGCCTGAGCCAAAACCTGACTGCAGGGCTTATTCCAGAATACGTGAGCAAGGGCATTGAATATATTGTCGAAAAAGTGGACAAGGAGCATGAATGATCAGTTTTTTAAAGATCTGGAACTGATCAAAAAGGATGACCAACAATGGCTCGCATACCAGAGCATGTCCAATACCGTTGTGACAGCTGGCCCCGGAAGCGGCAAAACACGGGTGTTGGCATTAAAGGCAGTAGCACTTTCTGAGATGCATATCAAGAAGCCTGCAGGTCTGGCCCTGATCAGCTATAGCCGTGAAACTGTCCGGGAGTTAAAAAAAAGATTAAAACTTTATGGTTTTAAGCCTGGAAGCAGGGATTTCGTCGGTACCGTACATAGCTTCAGCCTGTTGCATGTCATTCAGCCCTTCGGGCATCTTTTCCCCGAATACCGTATCCACTACCCAGTTAAGTTATTGCCAAAGGAAAAGGAACAGGAAATCTACCAAGGCGTGCTCTCAGAGATCAATACGCAGGGAAAGAACGTTTCCCTATTGGAAATCAACCGACACCGCAGTCTCTCACAGGAAGGCAAGAGCGAGATCAAGATGTCTTCAAAAGATATCGTTGCGATGGCTGCGGCGATTTATGAGAAAAAACTGCGGGAGACTGAATACCTTGATTTTCCTGCGTTGATCAACCTTTCGGCCAAAATGATCAATGAAAAAATATTTATCCGAGATAGCCTCAGGAGCAGGTTTCCCTGGCTGCTGATTGATGAATACCAAGACTTGGGAAAATCCCTTCATGAAATGGTGCTAGAGCTGTCCCTTGCTGCTGGAATTAAACTTTTTGCCGTGGGGGATATACACCAGTCCATTTATGGCTTTACCGGTGGCTATCCGGATTTTCTGGAAGAACTCACAAGAAATGACGATATCAGGACCATTCCCTTATCCTCCAATTACCGGAGCAACCAGCATATAATCACCGCCAGCTTGGAAACGCTGTTGCCTGCACCCCCAGTCCCGGTTTACACCGCAAAGCTGAGACAGGACGAAGCACCGAATTTTAGTTTTATCACCTGCGGTGATGAGCTATCGCCGCAATACAGAGTGGTCAGTGAAAAAGTGATCCCAAAACTGATCGCTGAGGGTACTTCACTCAACGAGATCGGCATACTGGTGGGCTCAAACGTTCAGGTCAAGGCGATGGCCATCGAGTTGGGACGAAAAAAAATACCTTTTTATATCTCAAAATGGGCTTTTGAAAACAGTGCAGTGGTGGTTTGGTTGCAGTATTGTGCCTGCTGGTGCGTAGATTACAAAAGCCAGTCCTTCGATGAGCTGTTCAGGTTTTGGAAAAACCTATTGGAACGGCATGACGATAATGGCAGGTTTCTCTCGGATATTGAGCTCAAAGTAAGTCTTCATAAAATACTGGAATCTAGCAAAGGTAAATTCTACCTTTATGATTGGCTGGGTTTTGTGGTATCGGAATTGAACCTGGCCTTAGTACTCAAGGACTCAGAAATGTATCCCAATGAATTGGACAATTTGCGCATTCTGCTGGACGAGGCAAAGTTGCACAACCTCAAAGGTGCCTCGTTGGGCAGGTTTGCAAGTCTGGGATTCCCGGATAACGAGGTGACGATTACCACCCGGCACAGCGCCAAGGGCCTTGAGTTTGAGGTGGTAATCATGCTGGGTATGGAGGAGTCGAAATTCCCAAATTATTATGCACTTAAAAGCAATATCCTAATGGCTGAAGCCCAACGGCTCTGTTATGTCAGTATCAGTAGGGCTAAACGCAGTTGCATACTTATCCGATCATGCTTTTACACCGACTTCAATAAAAGAAAGGCTTTTCAGCCTTCAAGATTTTGGGCCGCGCTGTTCAACAAATTTGGCACGGCGACCAATAATTTTACTGACCAGAATTACAGCTGAAAAATTAAACCGATTAATAAAAACATAAAGAAAAACATGTTTGATACTGACATTTTTAAATTTCCCTTTCAGGCCGATGTTTGGGGAACGGCAGCCGACTGGGTGATTGTGGTGACCACTATTCTGGGCTTGATCTATATTATCCGGACGTTTAGGTCACAGATCGAAGTCCAGCAAAGCCAGATTGCGTTGCTTCAGATCGAAACAGATAGGTTTGTGGATGAGAAAAAGCCTTGTTTCGAATTATTGGAATTCGAGTTTTCGGGAGAGCAACTTGATCCGGAGAATCCTAATATTATGGTTGAGCTCAGGAAGACTGGGCAGCTCGATGCGCTGGAGCTTAAGATTTCGGCTCCCCGATACAAGATCGAAAATATGGGCAACATGGATATTTACCGGGAACACGAAAGGGTGACTTTGCTATATTTCAATAAGGATGAACAAACCACGGCGGAGAACTTTCACTCCTTTGTCACCTATGGTGACCGGTATGGCAACCGTTACCGGCAAGTGGTTAGCTCCTGGGTGGATCTGGAGGGAAAGCGCAAAAGTGATATTTCCATTCCAAGGATGAACGAGTCTTTTAATACTTAAAGAATGTGGTTCCTGGTTTGGCTACCATGAAAAGGATGCTTCGTAGTTAAGTATTTTACTGCTTAGATATTGGACAATGGTAGGTAGGCCGGCTAGTTGTTGATTATCGGTAGTTCGTACAGTAGTTGAGGCATTTCTCTGTATCTATTGCGTGGCCGGTAATGCCCTATTTTTCCAATTGTAGCGGATCGTATCTCCTTGGACCGGGATCGGCTCTTTAGAGATTGAGGTCGCCGAAATCATAGCCAAGTTGCTTGAAGCGTTCGAAGTGGCTGTTGTAAGTCCGGCATTGGAGTATCTCATCGAGCAGACCGGTATAAAAATGGTGGTGGCCTGTATTGCAGATCTTGCGCCACTGGGAATCGCCCATACAGGTATAAAATGGATTGCCCAGTGCATTCCTTTTGTGGAATGGTTCGGCATCCATCTGTCCGGAGTAGATGTCGGCATGATCGAAGTAATGCTGGCGGTTTCGGGCCAAGTCGGTTAGGCGGTCAAAAGATATGATCTCGATGTTTTCCTGTTCGGCGATCTGCCGGCGTTTTTCCAGTTCCTCCATGTCCCCTGTCCTTCTACCGATAATGATCTTAAAACTGAGCTTACTATCGCGGAGTATCTTGCTGTGGTCAGTGGGAAAAGTCTTGTGGAAAAGGTATTTATCTTTCATCAGCAGGCGTTTCCAATCGCGGATCTGCTGCAGTGCAGCGTTGAACTTGGCCGTGGGTTTGCCGGTGCGATCGAATAATGCGGTATGCGGGCTTTCGATTTCGATGAGTTCGTATTCCGTACCATTGCTATAGCCTTCTTTTACGGTCACAAAATCAGTCTCGTAATCTGAGCCAAGCTTCAGCCTGGAAATGACCAAGTAGCACTCCTGGATGGCAAGGAAGACCGCTGGATGGTCTTGTAGATAAGATTGGTAGTCCTGTTCCTTCAGATTGGTATTGTCAAGCATGGTTTCCCAAGTAGACAGGATGTCTGCATAAATCGGGGAATTGCGGAATTTCGTCCAGTCGTAGCATATAGCTGTGGTATTTTTCTCATTTTTCATTAGATCTGTATTATTTAAGTCCGGATATTTGCATTGATCTGTTGTTTATTGGCAGCCAGCGCTGTCAAACAACTTTTGGGGCAAGTAGGCTTTGCTGATAGGCGACAAATGAACGGATCATTTCTTTTGCCATACCTGAGTAAGGTGACTTCGGGTCCATGAACTCTTTTAAAATTTCCATGTGCTCATCGGCCTTGACCTCAAAAGTTGCAGCCAAAACAGGATCACTTTCCACGAAACGTAAAAAATAAAGGGTGTAGTCGATCACATTCTGTTGCTGGCGCTCGATGGCCACACGTACTTTTTTCCTTTCCTCCACCAGATCCATGCGCTGGAGGGCATAAACCTTGATTGATTTTTCTCCTTTGAGGCGCCGGAATCCCCGTTGCGCTCTCGGCAGGATGTTGCCGTCGTTGCCGTAGGATAAAAACTGTTCGGGATTGTCTTTACAGGGATCGATCAATAATCTTCGGGGCTCCTCCGAACTAATGCCGATACGATGATCCCTGATGTGGCTAAAGTTATGCAGGGGAAATTGGTTCATTTTTCCAAGGCTTTCAACAGCTAGGGAACCGTGTATGGCATGGGTTTGCTGAGAATTGCATAAAGTACAGGATAAAAGTAGATTATCCCAGTCTGAGCCAAGCCAATAATAACCCGGTTTCAATGGTACTCCTTCGGCAATTTTCGATTTTGGCCTGAAATGTTCGATGTTTTTAAAGGAGGTGTGCACAAAGGTACTCTCGCAATAGGCACATTTTTTTTTGAACAGTATTGTTAATGCGTCCCTTACCGAATCATGGGTATAGGCCTTGAAAGTGAATTCTGCTGCTGGACCGCCGGGTTGAAAATTGGCAATTGCCCGTTTTTTTTCGTCCAATCCTGTTCCTCCTACAGTGGTCAGTACAGCTGGTACTGCGACTGTTGTTCTGTCTACAAAAATCATAATGCATTTAACTGATGTTCCAGATTTTTCGCAACCGGGCAAACGCTTCTTTTTTAATCTCCTGAACACTTCTAAAGGGATCATGAGCTTTCTTTTCGGCAAGAAGCTTATCTACGACCTCGTAGATAATGTTGTCACGTTCGCTGTCACCCAGGTTGCGTATCCTGGGTATAATTTTTTTGAGATCCGTAAGACGTTCGCGCTCTTGGTCAGATAGTTCACCATCGCGCTTGGCCAGCAGGTCATAATATTCGCTGAAGTCGTTTTCGGTCTTGCTGTCCATGGTACTATACAGGCCAAAGAAATCTGAAGTAAGCAACTGGTCAACCCTTAACTCGGAGGGATCCGGGAGATCAGAGAGTAGCTGGACTTTTTTGTATTCATCCTTCTCAAGTACCAAAATTTCTCCCGCCCTCATACCGCGCAGGCACAGGGGTTCGTGCGTGCTCACCACGAAGCGCATCTTTGGAAAGGTCCGGCGGAGTTTGGTGACCACTTCCATTCTCCAGCGCGGATGGAGGTGTGCACCGATCTCATCGATAATGATCATACCCTCAGATAACTCAAACGGCATCCCTAAAGGCTCAATCGCCGCCATAATATCGATCGCCATATAAAAAATAGACTGGTACCCATCACTAAGGTCATTAACTGGCGACTTCTGGTTTCCGATCAGGACAAATGTTCTACCATCTTCGATCAGAATCTGATCCTCATTATCAAGAGACATTAAGTCTTTCAAAGCCAGGGCTACCTGGTTGAAACGCTCCACAGACAAAGCCATAAGCCATGCCTCACAGTCTATGAATGCAGCCTTGTAATCAAAGAGGTTTTTTGCTTTGGCTCCCGGATATTTGTTCTGTTCTGCGATGAGATAAGGCGGGTCATGCTTTAGCCGGATTGCATTGTAGGCAACGAAGTTGATCAGCGGCTCGGAAATGTTACTGGTCAGTTCCGTGGCGGTAAAGGTGACATGCACAGGTGCGAGGGTACCGACCATGTGCAGCTTGATATATCCAGAATCGCTGCCATTTCTCAGCAGTTCTGCCCCGGAAAGGCCCAGCTCCTGAAAATATTCCCAACCTGCAAGACCAACGGCAAATGCTTTAAGGAGACTGCTTTTCCCTACGCCATTCTCTCCCAGGAATAATATCCATGGTTCCTGTTGCGGATTATTTTTTTCGCCATAAAGCTCATCATAGTGATTAGGGGTATTGAACTCTACGGTGAGATTTTCAAAACATTTAAAGTTGTGGATTTCAAGTTTTTCAATAAAAATATGTTTGCTCTGCCTGATCTCAGTAGTTAAATGAACACTTCCTTGCTCAAACTCAAAGGGGATGGAATTTGGCGCGATATCACTATATCTATCAATCCTTTCTGTCAGCGACTCATCGCTTTCGATGATAAATTCACGGTTCATCAGGTAATCGTACAAGTCACTCGCTCTCAGCCAGCTGCTCAGGAAAAAACGTTTGATCCCCAGGTAATTCTCGGTAGAACGATCTGAAAAAATACCATGCCATTCCATTGCGATCTGATTGAGCATCATAAAATCCACGGTACTCCCCTTGCTGAGATGGTCGAAAAGTTCGAAACGCTTCTTAATAGATTCCAATGCCTGCCTCCTCGCATCAACTAGCTCCACGCGGTTCAGTTTAAGCGTTTCAATTGTGGTAAAGCCTTTTGAGCTTAACCCAACAATTTCACCGGTTTCAAGATAAGAAAAATGTTCACTGGGCTCGTCCCTGCAGGGATCGACCAGCAGGCTTTTTTCATTATGTATATCATCAAACCGTATTCCAACAGGCGCTCTTTCCCCTTCCACAGGAAACCAGGTACCCTTATAGATATTACACCTGGTGCAGGCATAATAAATGTTCTGCCACTCATAAACCAACCACCAGTAATGTTGCCCAGAGATTTCCTTATTCAATCCTCTGGCATTACTTTTGGGGCGAAAGTGGTCATATTCCGAGTGTGAGGTTGCCAGGTCAATACCCGATTCGCAATATGCGCATTTCCCGCTAAATTCATCCCTTAGGGCCGGCAAAAATCCACTTCTATATCTAGTCGATAGATCATCAGAAAAGCGCTTTTGTCTGTTGGTCGGTCCTGACTGGTAGAAGTTGGCGATTTGCGTTCTGGAGACCTCCATTTCATGAGAAAAGAAAATCGGGGGTGGAGGATTGAGGGTTTTGTCAACGTAGATCATCTGATGGTAATTTGTCCGGTCGGGCGAATTTAGCGTTGGCCGATACCGGGAAGACGAATGTAATAAAAGAAAATGAGGCTTAGAAAACGTTTTTTTACCTACCATCAGCTCGCCTTGGCAATACAGCTGAGATATGATAAAGTAGCCCCCGATTTAGGCTACTTTGTTTAACTATAACAAGCTCAATATTAGAACGTATTATATGCTACTTGTGTGTGGTGCCGTTGCCAGCTATCGGATGTAGCAATATTTTAATAGACTTCCTGGCTTCTTTTGGATTGCAGTTCCATGCCAAAGTCGAACTCTGTCCATTTGGTAAACCAGTATCTTTCCTGCTCGATCAATAGCAGCTGGTTTTTGTTAAGGCCAACCAAATTTAACAAATCTTTTTTGAATTGGTACTGTGAATTCCTGGCCTCAGAAATATACTTATTAAGACTCTTGGATCCCCTCTCCCTTGCCAACTTGATCTTGTTCTTCTGGTGCGCACTGATCTCCTGGTCCAGGAATGGACAGCTCATACAGTCCAAAAGCAGCAAAATAAGCTCTGTGTTGGTTTTCCAGTTTTTTAGAAAAGCGGCCTGCTGGAACTTCTGATGGATATGTGTTTTTAGGAACTCCTTTACCGGTTGATACTGTTGAATGTTCCGGATGTAAAATAGCAGAACCGTCACCGAAAAGTAGTTGAGTTCATGGGCGCAGTAAAGTTCGCCGGATGTACTGATCCCGATATTGAAATAGTCACACAAATTGCGGATGTTCAGCCTGTATTCCCTCCCAAGCTGCGAAAGGGCAATTAGCAGATAGAGTGTTTCGATCGGTGTCTCCTGTTTGGTCTTGTTCTTGCGAAGGATCAGGAATATCTCGTCGGATATTTTTTTGTAAACATTATGTTTATTGTTCGCAAAAAAAGGTTCCTGGTAATCATTTGTTCTGTTCTTTTTCAGGAATCCGATCATTTTATTTATGATCAGGCATAACTTTATAGTCGAGTTGACCCTCGGGGATACCGAATAAAGGAAAAAAGCCACATCCAGGATCTCGAGAAAACCTTTTTCAAACTGTTTTTCCATTTTTTCAGCATAGTCCTCTTCAGGTATGGCTTTGTATTTGTTGATCAATCCCTGGGTTTTCCGGTCGATGACGGCCAGGCTATAGTTCATAATATCCTTGTACTCGACATTGGTCTCTTTTACAATGGTCTTAAAGCGGGTGATGACGTTGTTGGAAGAAAAATACACCGAGTTGATAACTGGTTCTGCATCTTCCAATTCTTTTTCAACGATGACCATGCTGAGGTGCTCATTAAAAAGATCGCTTATCTTTTGCTTGGCCAAACTGATCTCAGTAATGATGGGTTTGGAATAGTGGATAGATTTTTCATCATTGACGTGGAGCTTGTATTCTTTGATTGCCAATTTCAGGGCTTTCAGGATCTCTTCGGCCTCGCTGTCTTGATTGTAAAAAATAAAATAATCGTCTACATATCTAAAGATCTCATAATCTACCTTATGGACTAGCCCGTTGTGGCTATCGCTGCCTTTTTTCAGTCGTTCATAAACATTAATATCGATCTGCTGCAAGATAAGTTCGGCAAATATCCTCGAAAATTCCGGGCCGATCACTATGCCATTGGTTTCATTGGCATTGAGTTTCTGCATCAGCTCGTCGAATTCTCCGGCAAAGGTATTTCTGGACAGGTCGATATTGTCCTTCACAATGGCTTTGTTCAATACCGCCCAGGAAATGGTGTGCGTATAGATACTGTCGAAACATTTTGAGATGTCGATCTTGAGGAGTTTATTGTACTTTTTCTCGCTTCTATGGAATTGATAGGACTCGAAAAATCTATGAATGTTGCTGTATTTCTGATAGGTGAAATAGGATTTCAGGTTTTCATATTCATATTCTTCCTGTTCGACCTGCGCGTGTTCCAGGTTTCCATCCTGTGAGCGTTGGTGAAGGATGTCGTTATAAAAGGTGAACTTCGCGATGCTGGTCGGCTTTCTGATTGAAAAAGGGCTGATATTACAGTAATAAATGATCAGCGATTTATATTTTTCATAGAAATCCAGAACCTTTAATTGATTAACAGGGTGTATCACGTTCAATGTCCTGAAGTCACTTTTTTTGTGGTTGACAACAAAACAGAATGGGGAGGTCCTGATGTCGACGGAAAATAAAATGCTCTCGATTTCGCCGTAAGCCTTGGCATGCCTTTCTCTAAAAGCGGGGGATTTCTGGCACTTTTCCCTTTTGATCAGGTACTTATAAAAATATCGGTTGGAAAAAGTGAGTGGCGCTTCATAGGGCAATACATCGGAGAGTACCGCTCTTTGCTTAGGGTAAAGGATGGGTAATTTCTTTCTCATAGCTATAGGTTTTTCCAGAGCCCAAGGACTTTGTTGTTCCGGAAGGAACTAAAGTTAAATTTCATAAACCTCTTGTTGGAGAATCTTTCGACAAAGGATATCTCGGCAAGTTTTGCAGTCAGGTAGAGATTACCGGGCTTGCTGATCCGGTCAATCTGCATGGCAAGCAAATCGTCGAGCTCGGTGAGATCGGTCAGTTCTGAGATAAATTCATTTGAAAAGTAGATGCCGATAAATACATTGCTTTTGCGGCGCACGAGCTGAAAGTTATTGCTCAGGAATTTGATCCGTTGCAGCAATAAGCGGTTTACCTTGGTTTCTGCGCCAGGAAATTTACCCGCCCCAGCGAGGTAATCATCAAAGGCACTGATGATTTTGGATTTATATTTTGACAATTTTCTGTCCGACATCAACGTTTGCAGCGGTAGCCTTTCAGTCATTCCGCGCACCCTGTTATATTTATATCTTAAAAGGAATTTGTAGCCCAGGTAAGTCAGGCTGTAGGTATGGGATGCACTCCTTTCACTATTTTCCTTCCGTAAATCAACTACTGAGGTTTTATCCGCATTAATTTCAAGATTGGTCGTCTCGAAAATCATGCTGCTGACCAGCGCTTTATATTGCCTTGCTGTCATGGGTTCTGACCTGCTGGAAGGGGTGATGATAATAAAGATATCATCTACATATCTGGCGTAATAGCTCACATTGGGGATCCTGGAGATCTTTCTGTCGAGCTCCCTCATGTATAATTCCGAAAGGTATGCACTGATCCCAAATCCACGGGGAACGCCCATTCTGGTATCCCCTGCTGTTTTGGTGCCATCTTTGACAAGCATTTTCCAGTACTGGTTTAGAATATCCTTGATGATTTTCTTAGAGGGGAAGCTCAGCAGGCTGTTTTCTTCTATCCTGGAAAGCAATCTGGAGTGTTCGATGGACTCATAGAAGCTTTTGATATCAGTCCTGATGATGACCTTTGGAAAGCCATCGTTTAAAAGGAGTTTCAGTTGGGAGACAATGGCTTTCCTGTCTGCTTGTTTGACCTTGAATGTTTTGTAAATATTTCTTTGCAACTGTTTAAGCACGAAATAATCCTGTGCCCTGTTCTCATGGGTATAGAGCTGGCTGCCATGCTTGATCTGGCCCTTTTGGAGGTTGATGGCATAATCACTAGCGTTGGTGAGGTTGGAAAGTGCCGTTAAGGTTTCTTCCAGCCGCTTTTCCCTTTTAATTTTGAGTTCCTCTTTAAAGGCCATAAGCCTGTTATACTGCTCGTAGTCACTTTCTACTTTTTCCTCGATTAGTTTTAAAGCGACACGCTCGGCCTTAATCAAAGCGTTCACTTCGATAATCCCTTTTGATATCTCCCTGGAGGATAGAAAGAGGTCGTCGCCATCGAAAAAACTGGCATCTTCCAGATAATTTCCCTTTCTATTTTCAACGTCGAGGATTATACGGAAGTTTTCGTATGAAAACGATTGATCTAGCATAGTGTTTTTTTGGTTAAATGAGTTCAACACAAAAAAGCAAAGATTCTAAGGGCTTGAAAGCTCGGTTCAATCAATTGTTTATTGGGGTGGAGCGTTAAACTGCGCCCAAAGTAAAAACAATATTTGTCATTTCAAACCTTTTGTTGCTAAAATATGTAAGTTGATTACCGGGCCGGCCTGGCTGCTTCTACGACTTCTCGGACTGGTCTGGACGCGAAGTCTACGTGGTCGGTTTTGCTGCCGGACATAAAAGTGACTGAGTCGAGTAAAGTGTAGTTTCTTCCATGACATATACTTTTGAAGCCATTTCGGTTAGATGACTTCTGCTATGGATTTATATTTTAGCAACTATAATTTGGTAGTTCAAAACACTCCAGATGGTTTGATGTGATTGATGAGAAACTATTGCTATCTTAGAAAATCTAATTGAATACAACGAACGCATCAGAATAACTGCATTGAGTGGGGATTTCGCTAAAAGTGTGATTCTCATTCCAAACTGTACACCCCGTTTTTTACCATCTGGTCTTGATGGTATCCTAAAGACTGACCCAAATATATCCAATCCGGCCCAATCTGACCTGGTCATTTTTCAAACAGTATTCGTAATTACTGGTCCACTGACCCTCCACCTGATTCCTTAGAAGGCAATATTCAGCGTCTAAAAGGACAATTTAGCCTTGGACTAACAGAAAATTACCCTCGATAAAAAATACTCCAACAAAAGATTTATAAGTTTCGATTTTAAGGCCTTTAGCGCATCGAGAATTTAATTTCTCTATGCAAAACAATCAATTGAGCCCGGTCAGGCTTCAGGAAAGCTTAAAACCGCCTAAAATGAGCCGAGTGGCCATTTTGGAGCGAAATAGAGTGAACAATATAGACCGAAAAAGCTGGTCACTATGCGGGTTCTTCATCACTTTTGGTGAAAATCTATAGAATGACTAGCGGTACGTGAATTGGGTAGCACCAAGTCGTCGGAGAGAATAAGATTCCTGTCTAGGAAATAATTATTTTTATGTGGTTTCACCAAAAGTGACGAAGAACCACTATGCGCGAAAACAGGTGGATACTATTGCCGAAATCCCCAATTTGATCGCAAACCGTGAACTTCTTACCATTAAAAACAGGACTAGACAAGGTATCCGGAATGCAAAAGAGAACGGAAGATATTTAGGAAAAGCGCCATTTGGCTACCGCAATACTAAGAATTCCTCAGGGGACAGTACGATAACAATTAACAATACGGAGCAGTCATTGTAAAAAAAATCTTTCGCGATTATGAATTGGGAAAGCTTCCAAGCGACATCCATAGGGAAGTCAAACTAATCGGATTCAAGAACAACGGTCACAGCGCAATAAGAAGTATACTTGAAAACTGTGTTTATGCGGGACTGATTAAAGTTCCAGAGCTGAAAGAAATACCAGAAAGATATGTAAAAGGCATTCATAATGAAATTATTCCTGAGAAAGATTTTTGGTACATCCAAAAGCTTTTAAAAAACAAGCGAGTACAGCAATCAAGGCCTAGTGACGATTTCCCCTTGAGAGGAGTAGTAAAATGTAAGTGCGGTAAGAACTTAACTGCTGGATGGACGAAGGGAAGAAAGGAATACTACCTTTATTACAAATGCGCTGAACATAGCAGTTTAAATATTCCAGGAAAACAAATGCACGAGCATCTTGAGAATTTGTTAAAAAAAATAACGCTCGGAATAAAGCAACTACATCAATTGAGAAATGTGGTAAATATAAATTTCGAAGAAAATATAAGCTTGCAAAAGGATGCTAAAAAAAGCCAACTAAATGCCATTAGAACTTTAAAAAACAAGATGGCAAAACTTGAAGATAAGTTTATAACAGATCAGATTACTTCTTCGGTTTATAAGGAATGGCAGAAAAAAATAAACCTTGAGAGAAAAGCAATCGAAAGGACTGTTGCTGAAGATTCATTTGACATAGCTAAAACCGAACAAAGAATTACAAAATTATTTAAGGCACGCTTAAACCTTTTTAGAATTTACAATAAGTCTACCACTGTCCAAAAGCAGTTATTAATTAGAATCATATTTAGAGACACCTTAATGTGGGATGATGGAAAATTCTCAGCATCTTATTTCCATCAAACGCTGAGATTCAATCTCAAGAAAAAAAGTATGTCTGGTTTATTATCTATTTGTGAAAATAGTAATCCAAAAACCATAAGGGCGCAAGAAAAGAATTGTGGACAATTCTACATCTTGCGGGACACCCGCGTGGCCAAAATCCTACTTACACTTTTTGGGTTACTGCTTGCAATGAGGTTCCTCACTATATTCTATACTTGTCCCAATTAACCGATTCTTCGTCTTTACTTCCGGAAAAGTTGAGATGACTAGCCGAAGACGTTTTGATAGTTCCATTTTGAAATGCCTGGAGCGGGAATGGGATTTGTCCCTATGTATGTTTCTTGCAGTATTTTGTTTCATAACCAAATTATTTAGGACAAAAATCTAATCTGTTTTTTATGATACTTGACCATCCCCAAGGGGATTCCCAATCTTTTGTGAAATTTGGTTAGCAAATGAATTGTGCTGTTGTCAAACGACCTTGTACTTTTTACGACGTGGATTATTTAAGGAACTTAGTATTGGTTGATGCCAAAGGCCAGCCAAGGTACTTTAAGGAAGGCCCCAATCATTATTTTTTATTTCTGTTTACCTGTACCCAAACATCTTCCAGCGTCATAAAAAAATGCAAAAAGCCTGAATATAGTTGTGCTGATTGTAATGATTTGTACCATTCCTATCATATAAAAAAGGATCAGTCAAATGCTCCAACATCCTTGGGTGTATGATTGTATGATGAAACCAACCCAAGATTAGCTTCCTGTGTTATCAGGATAATCTCTATTTTTACTATAAGCACTTATTGCAATCCACGCTCATTGTTTTCAACAATCCCCTCTATTGAAGGATTGTCCCAATGCATCCAGCTCGGTGAAAGAATATTTTTTGAATACAGATTCCTGAAGGTCAACGGGAACCGAGCCGTTTATATCAAGAAATTCAACAGGGGCCGATATCCGCTCCAAAACAAACAATCCATTGGGACACATCAGATCATCGCCAATTTACTGGTGCGCTAACCTCTGAAACACCAAAAAGAAAACAACAACACGAATCACTTTGGCAAAGAATAGCCAAAAGAAAGCCGCATACTATTGCCAAGAAATGAATTCTGGATACTTCCTATAATATAGGAAAGATCTATCGACAATGATTTATGTTTAAATCCTGCCCCCAAAGATGCAAAGTGCCCCAATCCACGGATGGGGCTGTTGAAATTATATCCAGTCCTAAATGCAAGTTTTCCCTGGTAAAGATATTCTGCTCCAATGCTAACAGCCAGTTCTTTCATTTCTCCTTTAAATCCACCTGGTGAATCACTAAAAGATTGGAGCATACCTTCCAGCACAGAAGGCTGAGAGGCGTCAGTGCCCGGATATGTATTTTGCCGGGCAGGTACAAGAGGCTTACTGACATCGAAGGCAATGTTAAAGCTTTGATCCCGCTCATCTCGTAAAGAAAGTGACGTCCCTAATTTTAAGACCGTGGGAAGAAAATACCTGCGATCGGAATTATAGAAATAAGCCATTTTTGGGCCAATATTCATGATATTGACTGAATGGGAAAATATGGAAGAAAGCCCGAAAACGGTCAGATCGGCTCTATTGAAATAGGAAACATCAACAGCAAAACCTCTCCCAGATTGTAACTGGGCACCTGCACCATTCGTCGTGTATAGTGTAGAATTGATATACTTCAGATTTGTCCCAATGGTAAAGGATTCACCAAAAGCCTTGGAAACACCAATGTTTACTGCGTATTCTGCCGGATTTATCCCCCCGCCAGAAATACGTTGGTCATCAACCAGATCAAAGTCTCCATAGGAAAGATAAGCAAGCCCGGCGCTCAGGGCAGTATGATTTCCGATCATATAAAATCCGTTAGCATTCATCAGCTTTCTATCGCTCACCAAAGATTTAAGCCAGGGCGTATAGGAAACAACAAAACCGGTCTTTGCATCCAGCAGAGCAGTTTTTGAATTGAAAATTCCTAAAGACCCTTCTGTTGGGGGAAGCGCACTTCCCGCCTCTCCCATCGAAGCAGTCTTCCCGTCGGCCGAAATCAGAAGGAAAGGGACAGCCACCTCGATGGGCTGTCCCTTAGCTTGTCCTGTCAGCTGAGCCATCAATGACCCGCAAAAGCCAGCTAGTAAGAGAAAGGTAAAGATCAAAGATCTGCACATGAGCATTAAATTTTAATTCAGTTCATTATTATCAATGCTGGATGATAATCTGCTTTTTGATAACTTTTTTGTCCTGGATAATATGCAAAAAATAAGTCCCGTTTTGGTAGCTGTCGGTTCTGATGTTCAGTTCTTTCCCTTGCGAAGACTCGGCCTGGAATAGGATATTTCCTTTCTCATTCATAAACTTCAGGTTAAATGGTTTCAACCCCTCGTTTTGATCTATTTTCCTTTCCAGTGAAGTCCCTTGCTGCCGAGTTTCAGTAGTATTGTCTGCCTGAGCAACAGTAATTGAACTATTTGCAGGATTAGGATAGGCCACAAAAGCGTTCATATCGACATACTGACTAAAGAAAGTAAGATTAGCAGGGCAACCGCCTGAGACTTTAGTAATCTGCCAGGTAAAAGGTATCCCGGAGCTGTAACCTGTTGGAAGCGAGAATATCAGTTTTCCAGACACCCTATCATAATTCCAATACCTAGGGGCGGGGCCGGTCACATAAGCGATGTTCTGGAACTGGCTCAAAGACAGCTGAACCCTAACCTCATTATATGGGTAAACAGTGGTCACGGCTGAAGACGAAGCATAACCGGTGCTGCCGGGTCTATTGGCATTGCCCACCCAACCTGCATCCTGCACATAACTCCCGCCTGCTCCAAAACTGTCTGCTGCAACCGGAAGTGTATAGCTCGTTGTACTTCCATTATCGGAAACTACCGCAGTCAAAAGTGTTTGTACACTATACCAGCCTTGGTTAGAGATGGTAAGCTGTCCAGCCTGCGGCGTGTTTGGCGAAAGGGCAAGCACCCCACCCGCGCTTGAGGGTAGTGACCAGGATACAGTAGCTGTTGAAGACAGGTTCTGTATCGTGTATATCTGAGGATAATCTTTACAGATAAAATTCACCCCGGTAATTGCTGTTGGTCCCTGAGCTGCATTAACCACCCGCGTTACCTCTTTCGTCCCGCAGGGAGTGACAACAGATGCGGTCAAGGTAACATCTCCAAAAAATGTCCTGGTCAGCTTAACCCCATTTCCGCTGGGTGAAAGGCTGGCAATATTATAGGGATTTGCCGTCCAGGTAACAGCAGAACCTGTTGGAAGGTTGGCGATTTTATAAGTTGCAGTGTCTGTAAATGAGGCAACACCCGCTATAGCCATTTGCGCACCTACCGGCGACTGTGGGATATTCTTGATTTCATTTAAGATGTAACCAACATTGCAGGAAGTTAAAAAAATATGCGGTTCATTTTGCTGAGGCGCAAAATAGGAATCGAAAGGCGTTTCTGAAGTGGCTACCAGATTACGATCGTTAAGTGTCTGATAGAGGCTATTAGCCAAGCCATTATTTACGGCCAGGGCGCTCACCGTAGAAATAAACGAATGGTTGAGTTGCACATTGCTAAAGGTCGTAGTTAACGTCCGGTGAGGCCAGTCTTCCATCCGAACAGATCCCTCGGCTTGTTCTTTGATAATCTGTTGGGTGTTAAAAAGGCAGCCGGGAGCATTATCGATCCCCGCAATGTTCGCGGAAAGTCCTCCCATTTTAAAGTAAGAACTGGAAAATGGGAAATGGCTCCCCTCAAAAATCTTGCAATCGCCACCCGACGCAGGCATGAACCTTACTGTAGCCTTAGCTACCCGGGTATTGAAAACATTAACACGCGTCTGCATCTCAAATGCTGTCTGACAACCATTGCCAGTGGCCGCTCCAGCAATAGAACCATTAACAACCGCGACTTTTCTAAGCGCAGTAGGCCAGCCCATTGCGTCAAGATCTCCCTGAAATCTATCTCTGAACCCATATGCTCCTGAATTAGAGATAGGGCCAAAAATAGACTGATTTATTATGGAATAATGGAACCTCAACATCTGCTTGGCAGCAACAGAAGCCAGTTGCTCATCTCGGGACTTTTTCGCCTCCGCATTGATTTCAGCAAAATAATTGATGTAAAGTTGATCACCCAAAGGAATATTGGCACCAAGGTGCGGCGCGTCGAAAGAAAGGAAAAGCCGTGTATTATGGGGCTTGTTGTTTTTCTCCATATAAGCCAGCGCATATCTGCTTATCAGACCGCCCATGCTTGGACCAATAACGACCAGCTGTTCGGTACTTCCGTTATTGGCCAGTTTGTTGTTTACCGAATCAATCAGATGGACCAGGACCATGGCATTTCTTTCAATATAGTCTGCGCCACCGTCAAGATAATCCGGTACGGTAACGGTCAATGTGGTATTGGGAAAAATTTTATGGGTGACCTGGTGCGATCCGATCTGGTATTTTGGAAAGTCCAGCATAATCACATCATAGCCCATGCCGTTGAGCGAATCGACCAGATTGTCCCTGGTCCCGGTCACCGGGTTTGAAAAGAACATCTGCCGGTAAAGGGTATTATCATTGTTTGGGTTGTAATCGTACGCAATCCTTCTACTCCCGGGATCAAATCCGTCAATAAGAATTATCGGCTTTCTAAGAACGGTTTCACATGTTGTGCTATGGTGATAAAAAACTGTGAGATCCCCCCTCCCCTTTCTGGCTGAAGATTCGTCATAGCCCTGAAAAGTTTGTGCGGACTGAAAACCATAATTGAACTGGATCCGGTTAGCGCAAAACACCCGGAAATTTCCGGTTGGCAGGTATCGCGTTGTCAGTGCAGAATACGTAGTAACCTGGGAGTTGTCCGTAAAAGTGATGACATAAGTTATTTTCTTAAAACCGTCCTGTTGGTAGGAAACATTGACCGTCGAGCCAAAGCTTACTGTCCTTAGGCCGGTACCATCTCCAAAATCGATCTGCACAGTACTGATCTGTTTGGTGTCATTCTGCAGGAAAAAAGGCTCAGACAAAACAAAGTTCACCCCGGCTCCTTCGTCCAGCACACTGTCTGCCAATACCGCTCCCATAGTCAGGTGCTTGCTTCTCCAGGGGTTAGTTGTCCGGTTGGGGTTATCATAATAAAGCCCTGCGGATTCATAGATCTGGTTATTGGAGATGGCGCCGGTATCAAGATACTGATAGGCAAAGTTGATGATACCGATAGGGATATTTCCTTGCCGGTAAATTCCTTCCTTGACGCTCCTGCTATTATCTGGTGATAGCAGCTGGAAATTGGCATAGGTAGCATGATAAAGTTGGAAGTAAGCCTGATCGTAAATCTGGCTACTTGAGGTGTCCGGACTGTAGGTATTGAAGTCATGTAACTTTGCTAATGCCACACTTCGGTCATACCAGGTTCCGCTGGTAACAGCACTCTTATCTATATTGGCAAAAAGGCTATCGATGATTAACCGGTAAGGCTTGTCAGGCATATTGACAATTTCCGGGGTCTGGGCAATTGCGCGCAGGCACAGTCCCAAAAATAGGATGAGTAAGCGTAATTTCATATTAATTTAGATTTGTGAGCTGTTTTTTATTTCTTTTTAAGGTCGAACCTCCCCTGGCTAATCTGAATGACCTTTCCATTGGCATTGTACACTTCCATTTCAAATGTCCCAGAAAAAATACCCGAAGGAATATCTACCCTGCTAAAAGTGACCGTTCCCTGGTGTGTTGCACCAGTATCGTAGCCAGTAGTGACAGATTCACCCTCACCGCGGATGATGTATCCGCCATGCCCCCCCTGGCCGATAGCCTGGATCAATTCCTGACCACTATCAAGTTTATAAGTTCCGACCTTAAGTTCTGATGTCCTTAGAAAAATACCGATATTCTGCGCTGGATCCTTCCCGTAATCTCCTCCATAGATCTGAAGCTCAGCATTACCATCTCGCGACTGGTAGAGCACGCTCGGACTGGTATAGGAAATACTTGATCTGGCAATTAACGGATTTCCTGCGATAAGGCAACTAAATGTATTTGCCCCCACCTGGGTGGGTTCGGTCAGTAAAGGCGTGGTTTTAATTTTCTTGCACGAGGAAAAATAGACAAGTAGCAAAATAGAGAATGCAATTGAGTAGACTGTTTTCATAGATGATAATTCTTAGGTTAGACAACATCAGACAAGCATCCGCCAGCGCGCTGTTATCACGATCAATATTATGAAATAAAATATTACCCGATTTAACCTTTAAATCCCCAATCATCCGAAAAGCAAACTAATAAGCGGAACAAATCGCACGGTTAAATCCCTTGGATTACCAAACGCAATAACAAACACTATCGTGTCGTAATAAGCGAAAAATAAAATACCAATAATCTCAATAAGATATTTTTTTCTCCAAAAGTAAAACTAATCCTTACCTTTAGTCATGGCGGACATACAGCCTAGCTGCAGAAACTAAATTAACACTCCCATGAACAACGCTCAGATTGACTTTTTTACTACCGTTAAGCGCTCTACCGCTGAAAATTTGAATCTTGCCCAACAGATTTCCGATATCCTAAACATCAGTATCAACGAGGTATACAAAAAAATGCGGGGTGAGAGTTCGCTGAGCTTTACACAGGCGATGGAAATATGTAAAAGACTCAACATCGCTTTTAGCTATCAATCGGAAAACACCGAAATCATTCCATTTGTGGTTCCAAAAATGAATAGCGAGGAAGATATCATCTTCACTTACCTGAAGGAATTGGAAAAAAATCTGATGTCGGTCCACACGATGAAGAAAAGGCACATTACCATAACTACAGATGACATCCCTTTATTTCACATCTTAAAATACCCTGAGCTTGCAGCTTTCAAACTCTATTTTGGGTCAAATGGTCAAAGTGAGGTTAACACTAAATTCACTCCATCCTTGGTCACCGAGGAAATCAAAACAATCTCAGCCCACCTCAACCACCTCTATCTGGAAATCCCGAGCACAGAGATATGGGCCAAAGATACCGTACAGGGAACAATCGAACAGGTCAGGTATGCATTTGAAGCCGGCTATTTCGAGGATATGGACATTGCATTATCCATCGTTGCCCAGATCCGCTCCTGCCTCACTGATATAGCTGGATATGCTGTAAAAAGCAAAAAAAGCCCGGATATTAAAAACGGCTTCAACTGGTTTTGCTGTGATGTGCTTGGCAGCATATCCTACCTAGTAGAAAGCGATGACACCATGACGTGCTACAATAGATTCAATACCTTCAATTACCTCAGGACAGACAACCTAAGCTATTGCGCGCAAACCCGAGATTGGATGCAAAGCAGCATCAGCAAGTCGGTCTCCTTTAGCGGACACGGAGAAAAAGAAAGAAACAGATTTCTAAACAATGCGTACAGAGAGCTGGAAAAACTACTAATGGAGATTTCATCAGATGGAAAATGGTAAGCGTTAAACTAATACAACTAACCACGCATTTTCCGCAAAAATAGTATTATAATTTTACTACAGATCGAACCCCAAAACCGAACTCATTAACAGAGTATACTACATAAAAATCGCGGGTTAAGAAAAAAAGGACAAAGATCTTCGAAAAAAATCTGTCCCACTACGGTGGCCATATGGGGCTCGAACCAAAAATCGACCTTAACCAACATTATTCGAAGATTTTAAAAACCACCTATAAAAAGCCTTTCATGATTTTATTACGGGCAAAAATCGAACCTAGTAAGGAAAGTATCGGCAGTACAGGACGTTTTACTTTCATCTGTTTGCAATTATCACTATTTTTATGGTGCATGACATAAGCCCAATGTACAACGAGATGCTTAAAAGAATAATGATACAGGAAAACGATGAGGCGATTTTGGATGTACTCAGAATAGCCCTGGAAGAGGAAGGATTTCAGGTTATCCCAATCCGTCAGTGTGATGATGCAATAATAGGCGAAATTGACACGTTCCGGCCGCATATGGTCATGCTAGATATCTGGTTACGGGAACAAGACTGCCTAGGCCTCAGCCCAATGATTAAGGCCAGATATCCAGATCTACCACTGATCGCCCTTAGTTGCAATATAAACATTCAAAAGGTTTACGGCAAAGAAGGTTTTGATGCATATATCCCAAAGCCCTTCGACCTCGACCTGCTTTATAGTGTAGTGCACCAACACCTTCCCAACGGTTCCAAGCCCATCGGGAAGGCTTAAAAAAACAGACCATCCAGGAGCTACAGATTTACCGCTCTTAAATACATTGGCATCATCAATAAAAGTAAAAAGTCCGGTATGAGAATGTCGGCACAGAATAAAACTGCGAATGCGATCAATATTCTTTTACAAGATCTAACTGTATCTTTAAATAGCCAAAGTGATGTAGCATATTAAAAAATATCAATTTAAATTTTAAAGTAAAAAACGAGATATCTACAATATTTGACAAGCTTACCAATGTTGACACATCTTACAAAAAATGAAATCCAATATTACATCAATTATCAATAAATTAGCTCCATCACCAGAATTGGTAGGACCGGGTAACATTTTTGAATTTTACACCTTGTTTGTCATTGCCAAAGCGGGCAAACTATTTAATAAATCGAAGTATGGAAAAATCACTATGGCGTAACCTGATTTATTTATGGTGTGAAACAAAGGGAAAATATGGCCTTACCTTACCGTTTCTTGTGGGTGCTGAGCGGGAATTTGGCCGCGGTGAAGACTTCGACATAAGCCAACTTTTCAAAGAGCTGCAACTTGCGTCGCAACCATATTGCATTTCCAGGTGCGATGATCTGGAGGAATTTATCATTGGATTGCCAAAAAGGGAATATCCATTTTTGAAATCACTGCAGCGATATGGCTCGTTGTATATCAACACCCCATTTCTGGAACATTTGGATTCCATCGGCCATATTCAAGAACAGCTAGCATTGATCTATGAAAAATATATCGAACTGAAAAAATATTCTAAGAATATCGGGTACGATGAGTGGGGCTATTTTGACGAATATGACGAGATCAGCATTCGGGAGGCTATTGAACTATAGTTTCTAAGTGTACAACTGTAAACACAGCACATATGGATTAGCCAAAAGATCGGGCTATCTGCAATCCTGCGGCCAAATAGACTGGTAAATTATGATCAAACCTCACATGATAGGGACAGGCGGCACCAGATATAGGCTGGCAAAGTAGCTATTCGGCAAATCTGCAGATACAACTGAAGATCAACCGTTGATGATGCAAAGTGAAGTTCTTTAGTAGCAGATTACAATAACAGCTCTGTATACTGATGGCCGAAGTGAGCCCGAAGTTACGGACAATCAGTATTCAAAGTCTGGAAAATGCGAACCTTTGAGTAACGGCTTCTTTTCCAGCGCCCATGATGAGGTGGCCCCGTAATGCCTGAGCTCAGTCAATTTTAAGGCACTGGTTGATAATGTGCAGCAAGGAATCATTGCAATAAGGCTTCCCGATAACCGCATCTGCCCGGCTGTCAAGAAAAGCGATCTCATCATAGCTCAAGCCAGTCAAAAGTACAATAGGAATATGCGAAGTGCCTGCCTGGGATTTCAGTTTATCACAGATAACTCTCCCATCACAAGTATCCAGGCGGATATCCATTACGATGAGGTTGGGCCTGAAATCGGTGACCTCGGTTTCGACCAGCTCTGCTTTTGCAACTGTACGGGTTTGAAACTGCTCAATGGTCAGAAAACATTCCAGCGCTCCGAGCAATAACTCGTCATCATTAACCAACAGAATTTTTGTACCCATATTCAATATTCCTAGACATAGTGGTGGGACTGCAAACTTAATGTTTTTCACATTAATCAATACGACTTTCAGCAGGGCAACCTGGTAATAGGATGATAGCCAGACCATATTGATTAACAAAAGACAAAAGGATTGTCCAAAAAAATTGTTGCATATGTTTAAGCAAACATGTAACTTAATGTAGGATACATTCCCACTTCCTTTGTAATGTTTTAAATACAAAAAAAATGAAAACAGCCGACCTTTTTTATTCAACATTACGGGAACAGGTCCTTATAACATCCGGAATCGAAACGATCTGTTTGAGAGTCTGTGGGGAAATATGTATAAAAATCTTTGAAAAGGACAAAAATTACATTTCGGAAAACAGTATCAAATCTTTCTTCGGTTTATTGAGCTATATCAATCCACCTTGCCCATTTGTTCTGGATAGTCTTGCTAGATTTATCGGTTATGCCGGCTGGGATAACTTCAAACAAAAATCAATAATAAATACTGACCTACGAAATGCCGGCATAGAAATCACCTTTACCGGGGATAATAATCCAGTTTGTGCCCCTGTAGTCAACAAATAACCGCTTTAATAAAATTAAATTAGATTTCTAATGGAATACCAAGCTCAGGATACACAGCATACAAAAAATCTTCAGGAGAATCCAACGACCGGAACCAATGTAAATGAGACCAGACAGCCAGACCAGGACAATATACTTGACACAGCGACCGGACGCCATCCTAATTACACCGCAGTTAGAAAAACCCACTCCTGCCTCAACCGCAAAGATGCAGCAGCCAAGCACCTGGCAAGGCACTGTACACTTACACAATTGGACGAGGTAAAGATAGGAGACTACCTAACAAATCCAGAAGGCGAAAGAGGCTTGGTATCAGAGATTGAGGTTAAAATATATAGACATGAAAGCCACTATTACTTTAGGCTGGAACATGGTAAAACCCTGCTTTGTATTATATAAAGGGTAACTTGTTTATCGAATTCAGATGACCTGGCAAAAGCCGGTTCATTCTTGCTTTCATGACAAAAAATTAAAGCGAAACTAAATTGTTATTTCCGTCCACTAGAGAGCAATAACGCACAAATCCATACAAACAACTGATTTTCAGTTGCTTATTTTATTCTTGGATCAAATTTGATAAACGACAATTTTGTGAATAAAAAATTTGTCTTAATTTGTTAATCTAAATTATCACTACCGGCTTTCCTTGAGCCAATTTTTATCCGACATATTTTTTTTAACATAAAATACGCTGACGCTCTAATGTCAAAACGACCCGACCGACAGGATTCGTTTTGAAGTATTTAAAAGAGATAGATTTATTTGCCAATATTGCGGGGCAAAATCCCCCGACGTCGTTCTAAACGTTGACCACATCTATCCTTTAGCTAATGGTACCTAATGATTTTTTTATTATTTTTATATAAAATTAATTCTTATGAAAAAGAAGGTTATTCTTATTCAGGACAACAAAGATATCCTAGACATTATGGATCAGGTTTTAGAGGAGGAAGGTTTTGCTGTTATTCCATCATTAACTGCCGAAACCGTAGAAAGAATTGAGGAGGTTGTCCCAGACATACTCATTATAGATGATCACATCCAGGGTGAAAAGAAAGGATCTAAAGTCATTGAAGAATTAAAATCTGATCCTCATACGCAGGAAATAGGTGCCGTACTTACTTCCACATCAAATGACTTGCCCCAAACGGCAAAAGAATGCAAAGCAGATGATTATCTCCAAAAGCCATTCGATATAGACCATATGGTAGAAGTCGTTAAAAAAAATTCATAAACTTTCTGATTAACATACATTCTAAGCCGTTAGCCGGTTCCAACCAAAATCCTTTTTTAAAGATTTCTTTGTTGAGACCGATATTATTATAGGACACTTTAATTATTCTTTATAGCAATAAGTAAAGAAAATTTAATTTCAGAAGGGATACTTTATCTGTATCAAATAATCTAGAAAAGACTTAGCTGAATTTTTGCTACTTGCGTTGAATCGATGCTTTTCAATGTCGCAAGAATGACTTTTTGGTTGTAGTTGGTTGTATCCTTATCTCCTACCTTTAATACCATTACATTTTTAAGTTTTTGAATCGCATGGTTGAGTGCATCTTCCCTTGAATTGAAAATTGGGTTATAAACGCAGATACCCGACGAAGAGCCCGCTGTTCCATATGCAATGCTCAAACCATAAGTCCATTTATTATTGGGTCCTTTTCCTAATGTAATGGTACTATAACTTCCGTATCGGCCTTTTTCTGTTAACCCAAAGCGCAATTCTTCCTGATCTAAAAATATTGGTCTTTTCAACCAACCGTATTCATCGAAATTAATCTCGGTAAATCCGAACTTTAAACCACAACGATAAGCAAATACATTAAAGACAATGGCTCTTAATCCGTCGCCAAATTGACAGAACCATTTCATTTGTTTAGGATCATTTTGTTGAATGGTTTTTAATATTTCATTAAGCAGTTTACGTTCATAACCGATATGATTATTGTTTTCTAGATAATGGGTTACTGTAGTTTCGTTTAGCAATGTTGACAGTGTTTCCATGGCAATACATTTATTTTTTAACTGCCTACGAAATTTCGCAGACTGCTTATCGCTCAAGGGCGGCGTAGCCGTTTATAAACCCTTGAACGATAAATAGCAGCTCAGCGAAAGCTTTGCAGGTTTAAAAATTTATGATATGGAAACTTAGATTGCTCTACAAAAGAATTGCCCAGGGATCCCTATCGGGATTACCTAGAAATATTGTAAACACGATTTATTATTGCGATAGGGTAAAATGGAGCAATTATGAAATCAAAGACGAACATTAAAAATGGATTTAAACCAATACTTATTGTTGAAAAATTACCAGAAACGTTTGGCACTAGCTTGTATAGAAACAGTAAAAAACAGCGGAGCAGAACTAGTGAAGAAGAAAAGATAATGCTAACTTTAGTAGCAAATATCATTTTTGAAATAGTTTTAATGGAGGAATTATGAACGCTATAGGTTACATGAGATTGAGTAGTAAGGATCAATCAAAATCACTTGAATACCAGGAATCATCGATAAAGGAATATTGTAGACGAAACAGCTTAAATATTATAGGGCTATTTAAGGATAATGGGGAATCAAGCTATACATTCGACAGACCAGATTATAAGGCACTTGAGCAATACTTAAAGAACTACAAAGGCCAATGCAATTACATCATTGTCCTTGACCATGACCGGTTCAGCAGGAATCTTCCAGAAGCATTAATGAAGATCGGTGAGCTGGAAACCAAATATGGGGTAAAAGTGCTCTCTACAAATGAAAGGATTGATCTGGATACCTCGGATCCCGACGTATTCATTAAACGTGCTTTTGAATATATGATGGCAAATAAGGAATTGTTTAATATTCGAAAGCGTACAAAGCAGGGTGTGAGAAATGCAAAGGCAAGTGGCCGTTATCTCGGAAGAGCACCTTATGGTTATAGGAATATTATTGATGGTACCAGAAAAAACCTGATAGAGATTCATCAAGGTGAAGCTTTAATAGTCGAACGAATATTCAAGGAATTTATCCTCGGTATTCCACAATATATCATTTACAAAAATGTCAAAGCGCTAGGCTTTACCAGGACAAGCAAGTCTGCTATTCAGGAAATCTTAATGAACTGTGTCTATGCCGGACTGATCCGGGTACCGCCATTTCAAGAACTCCCGGAGAAATTTGTAAAGTCGATACACTTGCCAATTATTTCAGATGCGGAATATTGGTTGGTACAAAACATGTTGAACAGGAGTAGGAGAAAAACACGTGTACAACCAGCTGAGGATTTTCCGTTAAGGGGAATTCTGAAATGCTGGTGTGGCAAGGGAATGACTGCT
>Ga0308165_1000327_pt1 | contig 99101 bp, 97 predicted proteins | sample PhyWR2_FD_201032 | JGI IMG/M metagenome (GOLD analysis project Ga0308165, IMG submission 201032) | Phyllosphere microbial communities from UC Gill Tract Community Farm, Albany, California, United States - DLSLW.R2 | ecosystem: Host-associated > Plants > Phyllosphere > Unclassified | place: USA... | reverse complement strand
TTTGGCCCTTCCAGCGTCGGCTGGTCGACGCTGCCATCATAAATAATGCGCCCTTCACCTAGCAGCGAAGTGCCGTCCGGCGACATGGCAAATAGCTGAAGCTGATGTTTTATTCCACTGCGACTGTGGGCAAATGCATGTACCAGCCAGGCTTCTCCGTTGTCGTCCCAGAACGGGCACGGATCTATCCAGCCTTTTGCCGGTTGCACGCAGTGCGGTGCGCTCCATTCGCCCCAGGCATCATCGGTGTGAGACATGAAAATGCCTTCGTCCGGGGTGCTGAAAAATACCCACAGCTTATTGTCATGCCAGCGAATGGACGGTGCCCACACCCCTTTTCCGGGTTGGTATTCATCAAACCCCGCCAGCGGTAACGCGTTGAAAACGTGGTTGATAATCGTCCAGTTAACCAGGTCCGTCGAGTGTAGAATTGGCAGCGCTGGCATATGGTTAAAACTCGACGAGACCATAAAAAAGTCATCGCCGACGCGCACCATATCCGGGTCTGAATAGTCGGCGCACAAGATGGGATTATGGTAATGGTTCGATGTCATCGTACCCTCCTTAGGCTTTATGTAACACGCCGGCCACGGTTTCTGGCTCCGCATTAACCTTCGTGGAATTCGCCTGCTGACGAGCGGACAAATCACGCTGAATGGTTGCCATGGCTTTGTCGTCCAGTTTGTAGAAGCGCGACAACCACCACAGCACCAGATAAGACAGCGATGGCCCCAATGTCAGCAGCCCAACGATGCCCATCGTGGCCATTGGCGTTTGTACTGAAACCCCAGCCTGATAACCGAACAGTCCCAGCGAGAAGCCCACCACCGCACCGGCAACCGCCATGCCCATTTTCAGCGCGAACAGGTTGCCAGAGTAAGATAAGCCAGTGATGCGACGACCAAACTTCCACTCGCCGTAGTCGGCGGCGTTAGCCATCATGTTCCACTTAAACGGTTGATACATTTGATGGAAGAAGCCAACGAGGAAGTACAGAGGGAAAACGACCGGCAGCCAGGTCGGCGGCACGAAGAACATAATCACACCCACCACCACCAGCAGCAGGTTGATATTTTTAAACAACGACACCGCCCGGTAACGCTTGGCCAGCCAGCCTGCGGCGATGCTGCCAATAATGGTGCCGACCACGCTGGTTGATATAAACGCTGATTTCATCGCCGTGCCCGCCGCCGACTCTACACCGCCCATCATTAAATAGGTGGCGTAGTACAGCGTTGCTGCGCCGCGCATGACCCCGGCCATACTGGAGAAGAAAGTGATGACAGCCACGATCCGCCACTGATCGTTTGCCAGCAATGAGCGCAAATCTTCACGGATACTGCTTTGCTGTTCGACCGCCGGTGCCACGCGCTCTTTGGTGGAGAAGAAGCAGAACACCAGCATCACAATAGCGATAGCCCCCATGATCCCCATGGTCGCCTGGAAGCCGAACTGCTTATCGTCTTTGCCCAGATAATCGACCAGGAATAGCGTGGCAACCGAAACCATCAATCCTGCCACTGACGAGATAGTGAAGCGGTAGGACTGCGCGGACAGACGATCCTTTTCATCGCGGGTGATCACGCCACCCAGCGCGCAGTAAGGAATATTGATAAAGGTGTAACACAGCATCAGCAAGGTGTAGGTCAGATAGGCATAAACCAGCTTGCCAGACTCACTAAAGGCAGGCGTGGTGAAGGTCATCACGGCCAGCACAGCATAGGGGATCGCAAACCAGATAAGCCAGGGACGGAAGTGCCCCCAGCGGGTTTTTACCCGGTCGGCGACAATCCCCGTGAGCGGATCGGTTATCGCATCCAGCACGCGAGTCACGAGGAACATCACCCCCACCGCTGCCGCGGAGAGGCCGTAAATATCGGTGTAGAACCAGGTCAAAAACATCGTTACCGAAGAGTAGACGATGCCGCAAGCGGCGTCGCCCATGCCGTATCCCAGTTTTTCTGCGATCGACAATTTAGTGTCATTTGCCACGAATCATTCCTCCCGAATTGAAGAGGCTTCAATGTAGGAGGATGAAAATCACAATCCTATTGTCATTTTTCGTACTGGCATTACGTTTTCTGGCAACTGCGTAAGTTGTCACATAACTGGACGATTTGTCATACATCTTTCAGTTTTGTGACCTCACACCAGGCGGAATACCGAGATGGCCGACTTAAGCTCACCGGTATGTCGCTGCTGCTGATGTGCCACCTGAATAGTCTGCGCCACGTGCTGTACGTTCTCCTGCACGCTGGCATCAATATGCGCAATGCTGCCTTTCATTTGCAGTACGCTGGTACGCTGCTGTTCACTCATAGATGACAACACGTCGACGCAGGCCTGTAAGCTGTTGATGTTATGGATAATCGCCGCCATGGTTTTCCCTGCCTGCTCAACCTGACTCGCTCCCTGATGCGTCCGCTCCACCGAGGTAGCAATCAATTGACGAATATCCCTCGCGGCACCCTCACAACGTAGCGCCAGCGTACGTACTTCCGCCGCAACAACCGCAAAACCTTTGCCATGAGCCCCCGCACGGGCGGCTTCCACGGAAGCGTTCAGCGACAAAATATTGGTCTGGAAGGCAATGCCGTCAATCAGCTCCAGAATGCCGTTAATTTTTAAGGATTCATCACGAATATGGATCATTGAGGTCATAGCCGAACGAATATTGTCCCCACCCTGACGGGCAACGTCGCTGGCTTGCATCGCCAGCGTACGCGCTTCGCTGGCCTTATCATTGGTGAGCGAGGCCGCGGCGGCTAATTGCTCCATTGCGCTGGCAGTCACCGCTAACGAGCGCGCCTGGTTATCGGTACGTTCAGACAGTGCGGTATTACGCTGAAGCAACGTTTGTGAAGCTTCCAGCAGTTGCGAGACGTTACCACTTACCTGCTCCAGCGTTTTGCGCATCGCGTCCAGCGTCAGACTAAAGGTACGGGCAAACGGAGAGCGGCTGGTTTTAGCATCGTGCGCCAGCGTCAGGTAGCCGGATTCCCGGTTAATTACCGCAGCAAGCTTTGCCACTTCGCTGGCCGAACGCGCATCCTGTTCCATGCGCACGGCGAGGAACACCAAAAATACCGTCTGCGCCACGACATACACCCCGTGCATGACAACCATATGCAGGCCGGTGTGCATAAAGACGGTAATATTGAAAAGGCCATATTCCTGCAAATAATTAAAGGTCAGGTGATGCAGCGCAATCACTCCGGCCCCCATCATTAATGGCCGCCAGTCTCGCCACGCCAACAGCGCTGAGAGCAGGACAAAAACAGAAAAATGGTATTCGGTTTCACCACCACCAAGCTGAATAAGCAGCGCAGAATAAGCCATTAAAATAACAGCATACACCAGGCGGGTGAGTAATTTACCGGCAAAGAGTAGCGTCATTATCGTCGCCAGCACCGATAGAATGCTCGCCGCGATTAACGCCAGCGTGAAGTTCTCATTCATACCGCCAACACCCAGCGACACGGCCCACATCACCCAGCTTAGTACCAGCAGTAGCCGGTCTGCTCTTTGACGAATTGAGGATAATGAAAACAGATCGTGATGCAATCCATCGGCATCTTTTGCAGTTGTTATAGCCATATTATTTTCCGTCCGCCGCAGGTGTTTTATATTATTGTTAGCGTTCAGGATTAAATGTAGAAAGGTTATTTATGGCTAGCCACTACAAGGTTAAAAATATATTGATGAAATGAAGTCAGGCTAAATATTATTTAACCCATACTGTTATCGCTGGAGAATAATAAGACTTAAGGGAAATATTTATTGAGTAGGCAGTAAAATAGCGAATGGCGCATAAAATGCGCCATTCGAGAGACTTACTTTTTCGCGACGGTTTCTTCGCCGACGAGGCCAATCTTCAGATAGCCCGCCTGATGCAAGGTATCCATCACCTTCATCATCGTTTCGTAATCTACCGTTTTATCGGCACGGAAGAAGACGGTGGTATCTTTCTTGCCTTCCGTCAGCGCATCGAGCGACGTCACCATGTTGTCATCAGTAATCGGTTCGTTGCCGAGGAACATGGATTTGTCCGCTTTCACCGACAGATAAATCGGTTTTTCCGGACGCGGCTGCGGTTGGCTGGAGGAGGCCGGCAGATTAACTTTCACATCCACGGTCGCCAGCGGAGCAGCCACCATGAAGATAATCAGCAGTACCAACATAACGTCGATAAACGGCGTTACGTTGATGTCATGCATTTCGCCGGTATCGTCCAGATTTTCATTAAGACGCATAGCCATGGGGCATTAACCTACTCGTAATTTCTGGGCGGTACGAACCGGATGTACGCCGCTGGCGCTAAGATCCAGATCGCGGCTTTGCAGCAGCAATACCTGAGCAGCAACATCGCTGAGGTTCGCTTTGAAGCCACCGATAAGACGCGCAAAGATGTTGTAGATAACAACCGCAGGAATCGCAGCAAACAGGCCAATTGCCGTTGCCAGCAGGGCTTCTGCGATACCAGGTGCGACGACCGCCAGGTTAGTGGTTTGCGTTTGAGCAATCCCGATGAAGCTGTTCATGATACCCCACACGGTACCAAACAGGCCGACGAACGGGGAGATTGCACCGATAGTCGCCAGGAAGCCATTGCCGCGTCCCATGTGACGCCCAACCGCCGCCACGCGACGCTCAAGACGGAAACCGGTACGCTCTTTAATGCCTTCGTTGTCTTCCGAACCCGCAGAGAGCTCCAGCTCGTTCTGCGCTTCGTTAATTAACTGACTGCTCAAGCTGCGGGCATCAAACGCCGTCGCCACTTCGCTCGCCTGGTTAAGGGAACGTACGTCACCTAACAGTTTTTGTTCGCGCTTGAGGCGGCGCTTATGGGCGAGAAGTTCGGCACCCTTACTGAAGAAAATAGCCCAGGTGACGACGGATGCCAGTATCAGACCAATCATGACCACTTTAACCACGATGTCGGCATGTTGATACATACCCCAAACGGAGAGATCCGCCTGCATCAAATTATTACCCACTGTGTATCTCCAGGACATAAATCACAAAATCTGAGCACAATAATATCAAAAAAACGTCGAATTGATAGTAGTTCTCATTAGTATTTGCATATTGACCTAAATCACACTTATTTTCCTTGCGCTTACGCAGTAAAAAAGTTTTCCGCGCGCGTTAAAGCAAAATTTTCTACTGTATGCATGTGAAACGGTACACCCTCTCTGCAATCGTGTTAGTTTAGACGTCCAGACGTATAAAAACAGGTAAACACAAGATGGCAGACAAGCACCTCGATACCGCGCTGGTTAACGCCGGACGCAGCAAGAAATTTACGCAAGGATCGGTGAACAGCGTGATTCAGCGTGCCTCCTCGCTGGTCTTTGAAACGGTGGCTGCCAAGAAACATGCCACCCACAACCGCGCTAACGGCGAGCTGTTTTACGGACGTCGCGGGACCTTAACCCACTTCTCCTTACAAGAAGCGATGTGCGAGCTGGAAGGCGGTGCAGGCTGCGCCCTGTTCCCCTGTGGTGCGGCGGCGGTCGCGAATACGATTCTGGCGTTTGTCGAGCAGGGTGACCATATTCTGGTGACCAATACCGCCTACGAACCTACCCAGGATTTCTGTTCCAAAATTCTCGGCAAACTGGGCGTGACAACAAGTTGGTTTGATCCCTTGATTGGCGAGGAGATTGCAGCGCTTGTTCAGCCCAATACTAAAGTGGTGTTCCTTGAATCCCCGGGTTCCATCACTATGGAAGTACACGACGTTCCGGCAATTGTTGCCGCCGTGCGCCGCGTGGCACCGGACGCCATCATCATGATCGATAACACCTGGGCGGCGGGTATTTTGTTTAAAGCGCTGGAATTCGGCATCGATATCTCCATTCAGGCGGGCACCAAATACCTGATTGGCCACTCCGATGCGATGGTGGGTACCGCGGTCTCTAACGAACGGTGCTGGGCGCAGCTGCGTGAGAATGCCTATCTGATGGGCCAGATGCTTGATGCCGACACGGCCTATATGACCAGTCGCGGCCTGCGGACGCTGGGCGTGCGTTTACGTCAGCACCATGAAAGTAGCCTGAAAGTCGCCGAATGGCTCGCGCAGCAGCCACAGGTTGAACGCGTCAACCATCCTGCACTGCCGGGCAGTAAAGGGCATGAATTCTGGAAACGTGACTTTACGGGCAGCAGCGGCTTGTTCTCGTTCGTTCTGAAAAAGCATTTAACTCAGGATGAACTGGCAACCTATCTCGATAATTTCACCTTGTTCAGCATGGCGTATTCGTGGGGCGGCTTCGAGTCGTTGATCCTGGCGAATCAACCAGAAGAGCTTCAGGACATTCGTCCCGACGGCAAAATTGATTTCAGCGGCACCCTGATTCGCGTTCATATCGGTTTAGAAAACGTTGACGATCTGATTGCGGATTTATCAGCAGGTTTTTCACGCATCGTGTAACATAACCTCAAGCCCGGCGTCGCCTGGCGCCGGGTGTAAACCAATCCCGCATTGTTGTCAGTAATTCAGAACAACGTCGCTTCATTTGTTGCGCACACGATCAAGGTGTTCTTCATCTTTCACGCGTACAATGGGCGAAAATGCTGTTCCACAGGAATGTTCATGGTCGTAATTCAAGATATTGTCGCCGCGCTTTGGCAGCACGATTTTGCTGCTCTGGCGAATCCGCACGTTGTGGGGATCGTTTATCTGGTCATGTTTGCCACACTGTTTCTGGAAAACGGCCTGCTTCCCGCGTCATTTTTACCCGGTGATAGCCTGTTGCTATTGGCGGGCGCGCTCATTGCGAAGGGCGTGATGGGCTACGTGCCGACACTCATTATCCTGACGACCGCCGCCAGTCTGGGCTGTTGGCTAAGCTATCTTCAGGGTCGCTGGTTGGGAAACACCCGTGTGGTAAAGAGCTGGATGTCACAGCTGCCGGATAAATACCTTCAGCGTGCAACCTGCATGTTTGACAGACACGGTTTGCTGGCGCTCCTGGCGGGACGTTTTCTGGCATTTGTGCGCACCTTACTGCCTACAATGGCGGGGATTTCCGGGCTGCCTAACCGTCGTTTCCAGTTGTTCAACTGGCTGAGCGCGCTGTTGTGGGTCGCTGTAGTGACCGGTCTGGGCTATGCCCTGAGCATGATTCCGTTTGTGAAACGCCACGAAGACCAGGTAATGACCTGTTTGATGATCCTGCCGATTGTTCTGCTGGTCGCGGGTCTTTTGGGCACGGTTATCGTGGTGATTAAGAAAAAATACTGCGACGCGTGATTGCATCGTCGGGTCAGACGCCGAGCCTCCCCGGGGTCGGCGTGAACGCCTCGCCCGGGCTACGATTTGCCCGGTTTCACCATACCGAATTTGACCGGGCTACGGCATTTGACGTTGTAGCTCGGCCAAGCGCAGCGCCGCCGGGGTTGGCCCCGCACTATATCCCGCGTAATCTTGCCGCATCTTCCCCCGGCGTCATGCCGAAATAGCGCTTAAACTCGCGGCTAAACTGTGATGCGCTTTCATAGCCTACCTGCATCGCCGCCGCGCTGGCCTTCAGGCCGTCATGCACCATCATCATCCTCGCTTTGTGCAAGCGGTAAGCTTTCAGATATTGCAGCGGCGACGTGCTGGTCACGGATTTAAAATTATGGTGGAACGCTGACAAACTCATATTCGCCTCGGCAGCCAGTTGGTCAACGCTCAGCGTTTCGGTGTACTGGCCCTCAATACGCTTTAGCACCCTGCTAATTTGGCTAAAATGCGTTTGACGACTCACCAGCGCCATCAGCGCCCCGCCGCGCGGCCCGGTCAATACGTGATACAGCATTTCGCGGATAATCTGCTTACCCAGAATACGTGCGTCCAGCGGACGCTCCATGACATCCAGCAGTCGCTCTGCGGCACAAAGGATCTCATCTGATAACGTGGCGGAGTTAATGCCGCTTTCCGCAATCCCTGGGCGGAACAGCGTATCTTCACCAATATCCATCAGCAGTTCCTGCAACTGCAAAATATCGACATCAAGACGTAATCCGGCCAATGGCGCTTCTTCGGTCGCAAAAGTTTCACATTCGAAGGGTAAAGGTACGGTAAGCAGCAGGTATTCATTGGCGTCGTAGCGGAAGGTACGCTCGTTGATATAACCGATTTTATAACCGGAAAAGAGAAAAACGATGCCAGGCCGGTACATCACCGGCGTGCGTCCATAGGGCTGTGTACCGTAAAGAAGCTGGATATCCGGCAGCAAGGTTCTCAGGTTTTGTTCTTTATTTTTCAGCTGCTTAGTTTTTCCTGTCAGCAGCGCACAGATCTCTTCACGGTTCATCAACGAACGCTCCAGTTCCCTTTTACGACGCTATCATTCTGGCTGTGATTAACGTATTTCTCCAGCCCTATGGAGAAATAGGCAAGACAAACGCAGAAATGTGCATTGAGGGCTGCGGCTGCGAAGACCACAATGGTGTCATTCGGCGGTAACCCCTCACCGCCCTCTTTTTCACCCACGATAAGGGAACGAGCCATGTTTAATTTTGATCTTCACACCCCAACCCGCATTCTGTTCGGCAAAGGCGCTATCGAAAATCTGCGCGCTCAAATCCCTGCTGACGCACGTGTTCTGGTCACCTACGGCGGCGGCAGCGTAAAAAAAACCGGCGTACTGGATCAGGTGCTGGATGCACTCAAAGGTCTGGACGTGCTGGAATTTGGCGGCATTGAACCAAACCCATCGTATGAAACGCTGATGAACGCGGTGAAAATTGCCCGCGAACAGAAAGTGACCTTCCTGCTGGCTGTCGGCGGCGGTTCCGTACTCGACGGTACCAAATTTATCGCCGCAGCGGCGCACTACGACGTCAACATCGACCCGTGGGAAATCCTTGAAACTTACGGCAGCAAAGTCACCAGCGCAATCCCAATGGGCTCTGTGCTGACGCTACCAGCGACCGGTTCTGAATCAAACAAAGGTGCCGTCGTTTCACGTAAAACTACCGGTGACAAACGCGCGTTTATGTCACCACACGTACAGCCGGTATTCGCCATTCTTGACCCGGTTTACACCTACACTCTGCCTCCTCGTCAGGTTGCGAACGGCGTGGTTGACGCCTTTGTTCACACCGTTGAGCAGTACGTCACCTATCCGGTTGATGGCAAAATTCAGGATCGCTTTGCGGAAGGTATTTTGCTGACGCTGGTCGAAGATGGCCCGAAAGCGCTGCAAGAACCAGAAAACTACGCTGTGCGCGCCAACATCATGTGGGCAGCAACTCAGGCTCTGAACGGTCTGATTGGCGCAGGCGTCCCGCAGGACTGGGCGACGCATATGCTGGGCCACGAGCTGACCGCAATGCACGGTCTGGATCACGCCCAAACGCTGGCTATCGTTCTGCCTTCTCTGTGGAATGAAAAGCGTGATACCAAACGCGCTAAGCTGCTGCAATACGCCGAACGCGTGTGGAACATTACCGAAGGTTCTGACGATGCGCGTATCGACGCTGCCATCGCCGCAACCCGTAGCTTCTTCGAACAGATGGGCGTGCCAACTCGCTTCTCCGACTACGGCCTGGACGGCAGCTCAATCCCGGCGCTGCTGAAAAAACTCGAAGAACACGGTATGACCAAACTGGGTGAAAATCAGGATATTACCCTCGACGTGAGCCGTCGTATTTACGAAGCAGCACGTTAATCGTTTTCCGCTTAGCCTTTCGTTTTTGCATATTTTTCCCCTAAATAATTCGAGTTGCAGGAAGGCGGCAAGAGAGTGAACCCCAGGAGCTTACTCAAGTAAGTGACTGGGGTGAACGATCGTAGCCAACGCACCTGCAACTTGAAGTATGACGGGGATAGACCAAACTTGATCCTACAAACCTTCTCGGGCTCGCCCCGAGAAGTTCGTGAAAAGGAGAAATGCATGACAAATCCAACCGTGATTAAGCTGCACGATGGCAATGTAATGCCGCAGTTGGGCCTGGGCGTATGGCAGGCCAGCAATGAAGAGGTAGTCACCGCAGTTCATAAGGCTGTCGAGGTGGGCTACCGGTCTATTGATACCGCCGCCGCATACAAAAACGAATCGGGAGTCGGTAAAGCGATTAGCAGTGCGGGTATTCCTCGCGAGGATCTGTTTATCACCTCCAAGCTGTGGAACGATGCACATTTACGCCCTGCCGAAGCCCTACAGGAGAGCCTGGAACATCTTAAGCTCGACTATCTTGATCTGTATTTAATCCATTGGCCCGTGCCTGCCATCGACCATTATGTTGAAGCCTGGAAAGGGCTGATTGAGCTGCAAAAGCAGGGGCTGGTCAAGAGCATCGGCGTGTGTAACTTCCAGGTGCCTCACCTGCAACGCTTGATTGATGAAACAGGCGTTGCACCGGTGATTAACCAGATTGAGCTACATCCGCTGATGCAGCAACGTCAGTTAAATGCCTGGAACGCCACGCACAAAATTCAGACCGAATCCTGGAGCCCGCTCGCACAGGGTGGTGAAGGTGTTTTCGATCAGAAAATCATTCATAAACTGGCAGAGAAATACGGTAAAACGCCTGCGCAGATTGTGATCCGCTGGCACCTCGACAAAGGCCTGGTGGTGATCCCGAAATCGGTCACGCCATCGCGCATTGCGGAAAACTTTGATGTCTGGGATTTCCGTCTGGATAAAGACGAATTAACCGACCTCACCGCACTGGATAAGGGCAAACGTTTAGGCCCGGATCCGGATCAATTCGGCGGTTAACTCTTCAAGCCCGGCTCTCGCCGGGCTTTTTCAGAAATCATCAATACCCTTCCCACGCTCGACGTTGTTAACTTGCCCGATGACTTTTCATCTTCAGGGACGTACTCATGAAATCACTGGCGACATGGCCGTTGCTGTTTATTTTCATTCTTCTGAACTTTGTCCCAACAGCTCAGGCCGGCATGCCGTTGTTATCACCCGAGCAGACTATCAGACAGGTTTACCAACCCTATACCGGCGATACCGCCTACGCTAAATTTGACCCATCCTCGTTTTCTGCGCGACTGCGCCAGGCCATTACGCTAGATGAAAAATTAACCTTGCCAGGCAACGGGAACTGGCTTGACGCCGATCCCCTCTGTAATTGCCAGGATTTTCAACATCTGGTGCTAGAAAACGTCACGGTTGAATAGAAATATGCCGGACACGCTGATGCCAAAGTGCGCTTTCGCCCCTTTAGTGACAACCCGGAGACTGTCTCACAGACGCTACGCCTGGTCGCAGAAGGCAATCGCTGGGTCGTTGATGACATCATCAGCAATGAAAACAGCCTGTACCACTCCCTTAATAGCAATAACCAGCAAACGCTCGCCGCCCTTGCCGCCATGCAAAGAGAGCAGCCACAGGATTATGTTCGCGCCTTGTTCGAGCATCTTAACGATGCCACCTGGCCGTGGACGTGGGTCGTTTCTGATGACTACCGTCAGGCGGTGGAGATTTATGAGCAAGCAGCCTTTCATACCGATACCGACAAAACCCATGACTGGCAGTATCTCTATGCCAATCCACTGTGCAACTGTGATGCCACGCAGTTTGTCAGCCTCAATGCGCTTAAGGTCGTTGAGCACACCGCCACCAGCGCTCGTGTTCAAGTGAAGCTCATGCTGGGCAATAACAGTCAACAATCCTCATTCTCTCAGGTCCTCAATCTACAACGCATTGAAGGTGACTGGACGGTCGCGGATGTGGTTCGCCCACAAGAGGGAAGTTTGCTGGCACAGATGCGCGCCACAACATCAAAGATGGAGAAAGGAAACTAATAATAAAAAAGGGAATGGAAGCCTGTTCAGGCTCCATTCCCTTTCACTCAACGACTACCGATTAACGTGAGGCGGTTTTCACGCGTTTTTTGGTATTCGCATTGGCTTTCGGCGTTTGACGCTGATGCTCTACCGGCGTGTGCTTGGTCAGCGCCGGACGCGTATTACGATTCAGGCGACGCGCTTCGCGCATTTCATCAATCGTCGGTGCCGGTACCAGACAGTCACGACGGCTGCCAATCAGGTGCTTTTTACCCATGTTCTCCAGCGCCTGACGAATCAGCGGCCAGTTAGCCGGATCGTGATAGCGCAGCAGCGCTTTGTGCAGACGACGCTGCTTATCACCTTTCGGGATCACCACGTCTTCACTCTTATAACCAATCTTACTCAGCGGGTTCTTGCCGGTGTAATACATGGTGGTCGAGTTTGCCAGCGGCGACGGATAGAAGTTCTGCACCTGATCCAGGCGGAAACGACGCTGCTTCAGCCACAGCGCCAGGTTCACCATATCTTCATCACGCGTACCCGGGTGCGCGGAGATAAAGTACGGAATCAGATACTGCTCTTTACCCGCCTGTTTTGAAAAGGTATCAAACAGTTCTTTGAAGCGGTCATAGCTGCCCATCCCCGGCTTCATCATCTTAGACAGCGGCCCTTCTTCGGTATGTTCCGGGGCAATCTTCAGATAACCACCGACGTGGTGCGTCGCCAGTTCTTTAATGTAGCGCGGGTCTTCCACGGCAATGTCATAACGTACGCCAGAAGCGATAAGGATCTTTTTAATCCCTTTCAGATCACGAGCGCGACGGTAGAGATTGATCGTCGGTTCGTGGTTGGTGTCCATGTGCTCGCAAATACTTGGATAGACACAGGACAGACGACGACAGGTTTGCTCGGCGCGCGGTGACTTACAGCGCAGCATATACATGTTGGCCGTTGGGCCGCCAAGATCGGAGATAATACCGGTAAAACCGGGAACTGTGTCACGAATGGCTTCGATTTCATTAACAATGGAATCTTCTGAACGGCTCTGAATAATGCGCCCTTCGTGCTCGGTAATCGAACAGAAGGAACAGCCGCCGAAGCAGCCGCGCATGATGTTAATCGAGAAGCGGATCATCTCGTAGGCCGGAATGCGCGCATCGCCATATGAAGGATGCGGAACACGCTTATACGGCAGCGCAAACACGCTATCCATCTCTTCAGTAGACAGTGGAATCGCCGGTGGATTGACCCAAATATAGCGCTCACCGTGTTTTTGCATCAGCGCACGTGCACAACCTGGGTTGGTTTCATGATGAAGAATACGTGACGCGTGTGCGTAAAGGACTTTGTCGCCTTTCACCTTCTCAAAAGAAGGCAACAGCACGTAGGTTTTTTCCCACGGCTTCGGACGTGCCGGCTGGACCGTCACGCGCTTGGCTTCTTGTTTTGGCGGCGCCACGGTTTTGTTATCAGCGCACGGCAGATCTTCACCGTACGGATGCGGAATAGGGTCGATTTTGCCCGGCATGTCCAGGCGAGTGGAATCCACCCCGCTCCAGCCCGGCAGCGCTTCTTTTACCATGATGGCGGTGTTACGCACATCGCGGATATGGCCGATAGGTTCACCAGCAGCCAGACGGTGCGCGACTTCCACCAATGGACGCTCGCCGTTACCGAACATCAACATGTCGGCTTTGGAGTCGACCAGCACCGAGCGACGCACGGTATCAGACCAGTAATCATAGTGCGCAGTACGACGCAGGCTGGCTTCGATACCGCCCAGGATCACCGGCACATCTTTCCACGCTTCTTTACAGCGTTGGGTATACACAAGCGTCGCGCGGTCCGGGCGTTTGCCCGCCACGTTACCTGCGGTGTAAGCATCGTCATGACGCAGCTTGCGGTCTGCGGTATAACGGTTAATCATCGAGTCCATGTTGCCTGCGGTCACACCGAAGAACAGGTTCGGTTTGCCCAGACGCATAAACTCGTCTTTGCTGTTCCAGTCCGGCTGCGCGATGATCCCGACACGGAACCCCTGCGCTTCCAGCATACGACCACAAATCGCCATCCCAAAGCTTGGGTGGTCGACATAGGCGTCGCCGGTTACCAGAATGATGTCGCAGCTATCCCAGCCAAGTTGATCCATCTCTTCGCGTGACATCGGCAAAAACGGTGCCGGCCCAAAGCAGGCGGCCCAGTACTGCGGCCAGGAGAAAAGGTCGCGATCCGGTTGGATCAGGGAGATAGCGCTCATTATGCTTCCAAAAAAATGGTAAAAAAATAATCAAAGGTCGGGGATTATAAGCCTGAATGCCGTACGAATGAAGCGGGAATTTTAACGGATTGATAACCCGGCGTCGCGCTGCTCGGCCGGGCTATTGACGGCGTCACGATGACGCCGGGATTTTCTTAATTACGGCGCGGGGTTAACCAAAATTTGACCGATGGAGCCCCTGTCGGCCAGTTCCAGCGTCTGGCTGGAATACTGGAATGGGAAGTGCGGCCAGGATGGCTGAGCGTAATACACCAGCAGTTCAACCTGACCATCAACCCACACCGTATCTTTCCAGCCCCGGTCTTCCGGAATCGGCGTTGCGCCGTTGACGTTACGGATCTGGAACATCACCCCTTCAATATGGAACGACTGCGGCGCGTCGGCACGAACGGTCCAGCGCTCCCAGGTTCCCTGCTGGGCGGTAATATCAATACGCTGCGGATCCCACAACTGACCGTTGATGCCCGGATCGTCGCCCAGCATGATATCGCGGCTGCGAATGGGAGTACCGCCGAGAATTTCCGCCGGCAATATGCGCATCGGTAAGTTATCGGTCACGAGCGGCAGCAGCCCCGTCGGGCGAAGGGTCAGCACCAGCGTCGAGATCAGGATACTTGAAGGTTCGAAGAATCCACGAATACGTTCCATGATGCTTGCCGACTCGCCACAGGTAATCGACACTTCATCACCGTTGGTCATATCCACCAGTACTTCCCGACGCTCACCTGGCGCCAGTGAGATCTGTGTGGCCGAGACGGGTGCCGGTAGAAAACCCTGATCGCTGGAGATAACGTGCAGCGCGCGTCCATCGCTCATTTGCAGTAAATAGCGGCGGGAGTTGGAGGCATTGAGCAAGCGCAAGCGCACCCAACCGCGAGAGACTTCCACATAGGGCCCCTGCACGCCATTAACCAACAGCGTATCGCCAACAAAACCGCCGCTGCCCGGTTCGTCGTACACCGGGGTACCGAAGTTATCCAGACGCTTATCCTGGATGATGACCGGGAAGTCATCGACTCCATAGTGATTAGGGAATGGTAAGGACTTACTCACTTCATCTTCAATTAACCACATGCCCGCCAGGCCGTTATAAACCTGCTGTGCTGTATGGTTTGGCGTATTGGCCTGATACCACAGGGTTGCCGCACTCTGACGAATCGGCAACACCGGCGCCCAGTCGGCGTTCGGCGACATCATGCGTGCCGCACCGCCAATCAGCGGGCCCGGCACCTGCAAACCACGAATGGTCATGGCGACATTTTCAGTGAGTCGATTGCTGTAGATGAGCTTAACGTCATCGCCTTTCCAGACGCGGATAGTTGGCCCAAGGTAGCGGCCATTGATACCCCATACGTACGCGCGGGTGCCTTCTGAAAAGGACCAGTGCGTCCGCTGCATCGTTAAGAAAAGCGGCTGTCCACGGCGAGACTCCAGCAGCGGAGGTACCGGCAGCACAGGCTGTTTACCTGCGGCCTGAGCCCTCAGCGGCACAGCGCCCGCACAAAGCGCAACGCCCGAAGCCTGAATAAACTGACGCCGACTGAGTGACATATAAGCTCCATCAAAACTGACAAATCAAAAGGGGAAATCACTTTCCCAACAGCAAAACAGCATACAACGCAGGCATCAGCCCACGTCGTGGGGCGTTTTTACACTTTACCGGCAGACTCGCGCTCGGCCACTTCCTGATCCAGCTCGGCAATTTTTGCCTTCATGACTTCACGGCAATGTTTAGCTAAATCACGAACCTGATCTTTACTCCAGGCGCTGGTATCGATGGGTGGCAGCATTTCAACAATCACCAGACCGTTATTCCAGCGGTTAAGTTTAATCTTATTTGAGGTGTTTGAAACACAGACCGGAATAATCGGTACCCCCGCCGCAATCGCCGCATGAAATGCGCCTGTTTTAAACGGCAGCAGCCCACGGCCCCGGCTTCGCGTGCCTTCCGGGAACATCCAGAAAGAGATCTTGCGGGTCTTAAACGATTTGACCACCTGGGCGATAGTGCTATGCGCAGCAGCGCGGTTATTACGGTCAATCAGCAAGTTACCGGTTAACCAGTAGATCTGACCGAAGAATGGGATCCACACCAGGCTCTTTTTCCCGACAGTCACCGTTGGCGGTTGCACGATATTCGCCGCCGTCACCATGTCGTAGTTGTTCTGGTGGTTCGCAATATAGATAGCGTTACCGTAGCTTTCAGCATCCGCTGGCTTACGAAGCTCGACTTTTAAACCAAAAACGGATGACAGACGGCCAAACAGACGGCCAAAAGTAGAAACATGTTTTGGATTGCGTGGGCTGAACAGGCAATAGATACAGCCAAAAATGCAGACCAGAATGCAATAAATGACAACAATAATCATACGTAAAATTGATAGCATAGCGTCCTCTGAACCCTGTACCGCTTAGAATTGTACCCGTTATGACGACGACGAAGGCGCAACAAGCATCCTTACCATAGACGACAAACGGGGCATATAGAGACCGGATAGGGCTTTGTTACTTGCAGACCCCTGCAAAAGGGTATTGTTAATCGCAATCACCGAATTAACAACGGTTTTATCGACTCCATTATTCCCCCCGCCTGACGACGGGGGGAGGAAGATTACTCTTCGCTGTTGCCCACGTGAGCACGTTTCGGCGAATCAATCTCAACGCGGTCAATTTTTTGCAAACCGCGCATCAGTGTGCCGCGACGACCGCGTTCACCCGTCACTTTCTGCAACTCTTCCGGACGCAGCTTGATCTTACGTTTACCCACGTGGAAGGTCAGCGTGCTTTGTGGTGGCAGAATGTAGAGGTGCGCCAGGCTATCAACACCGCTCGCCGCTTCCGCCGAAGGGATGTTGATAATCTTGTTACCCTTACCTTTCGATAACTGCGGCAAATCACTCAACGGGAACATCAGCATCCGGCCCGCCGAGGTAATTGCCAACAGCATGTCAGATTCGTCTTCCACCACCAGCGGTGGCATAACGTGGGCATTTTCCGGCAGTGAGATCAGCGCCTTGCCCGCACGGTTACGCGCGACCAGATCGTTGAAGGTACACAGGAAACCATAGCCAGCGTCGGAGGCCAGCAGCAATTTCTGTTCTTCGCCTTCCATCAGCATATGTTCAACCGTAGCACCCGGTGGCAACGTCAGCTTGCCGGTTAACGGCTCGCCCTGCCCACGTGCGGACGGTAGTGTAATCGGGTCAATGGCATAACTACGGCCGGTTGTGTCGACAAACACCACCGGCTGATTGCTCTTACCTTTCACCGATGCTTTCCAGCTATCGCCGGATTTGTAACTCAAACCTTGTGCATCAATATCATGGCCTTTGGCACTACGCACCCAGCCCATCTGCGACAGCACGATAGTGACCGGCTCAGACGGCAGCATGTCGTGATCGCTCATGGCTTTCGCTTCTTCACGCTCACGCAGCGGCGAACGACGGTCGTCACCAAAGGCATCAGAGTCAGCCTGCAGCTCTTTCTTCAGCAGGTTACTCATTTTGCGTTCAGAGGCGAGGATAGCCTGCAGCTGATCGCGCTCTTTAGCTAAATCATCCTGCTCGCCGCGGATCTTCACTTCTTCCAGTTTGGCGAGGTGGCGTAATTTCAGCTCAAGGATCGCTTCAGCCTGCGTTTCGCTGATACCAAAACGCGACATCAGCGCGGGCTTTGGCTCATCTTCACGGCGGATGATCTCAATCACTTCATCAATGTTGAGGAACGCCACCAGCAAACCTTCGAGGATATGCAGGCGTTTGAGGACTTTTTCCAGACGATAGTTCAGACGACGACGTACCGTATCACGACGGAATGCCAGCCATTCGGTGAGGATCTCCAGCAGATTTTTCACCGCCGGGCGACCGTCGAGGCCGATCATGTTCAGGTTGATACGGTAGCTTTTTTCTAAATCGGTGGTGACGAACAGGTGGTTCATCACCGGCTCCATATCCACACGATTAGAACGCGGCACAATCACCAGACGCGTCGGGTTCTCGTGGTCAGACTCGTCACGCAGATCGTCGACCATCGGCAGCTTTTTATTGCGCATCTGCGCCGCAATCTGCTCCAGCACTTTGGCACCGGAAACCTGATGCGGCAGCGCGGTAATCACCACCGCACCGTCTTCTTTATGCCACACCGCACGCATGCGCACGGAGCCACGGCCATTCTGGTAAATTTTGCGGATTTCCGCGCGAGGAGTGATGATTTCCGCTTCGGTCGGGTAGTCCGGCCCTTGCACAATATCCAGCACTTCATCGAGGGTCGTCTGCGGTTTTTCGATAAGCGTAATCGCCGCTTTTGCCACTTCACGCAGGTTGTGCGGCGGAATGTCCGTCGCCATGCCTACGGCAATACCGGTGGTGCCGTTTAGCAGAATGTTCGGCAGACGCGCAGGCAGCATCTTCGGCTCCTGCATCGTACCATCGAAGTTCGGTGCCCAATCGGCGGTGCCCTGGCCTAGCTCGCTCAACAGCAGTTCAGCGTACTTTGACAGACGTGATTCGGTATAACGCATTGCTGCGAATGACTTCGGATCGTCCGGCGCCCCCCAGTTCCCCTGACCATCAACCAGTGGATAACGGTAAGAGAACGGCTGCGCCATCAGCACCATCGCTTCATAACAGGCGCTATCGCCGTGCGGATGGTACTTACCCAATACGTCGCCGACGGTACGGGCGGATTTTTTAAATTTGGCGCTGGCGTTCAGTCCCAGCTCTGACATCGCATAAACGATGCGGCGCTGTACCGGCTTTAAACCATCGCCAATAAACGGCAACGCCCTGTCCATGATGACGTACATGGAATAGTTTAAGTAGGCGTTTTCCGTGAATTCATGTAGCGCAAGGCGCTCTGCCATATCGCTCATTAACTGGGGATCCTCAATCTGCATGCTGACCGTACGGACGGCAATATTGCCGCAGATAATACCCTATCTCACGTTCTGAGTCACAGGGCGTGAGCCCAGTGCGAAAATCGTTAACACAGCGGCCATTTTCAGAGGGTTACGGAAACAAAAAGACCGGGACACCGCTGATGATGAGCGATGTCCCGGTCTTGACTGGCAGATACTGCGCGCTATTGCGCAGCATTTACGGCGTTACGGATTCACTTTGCGGATCTGCTTCACGTCGATTTCGACAGAGTTCCAGTCTTTATCCACTTCACCCTGGATTTCTACCACGTCTTGCGGAGTGATGGTCAGACCGTTCCAGCGCTTGTGGTCGATATCCACATTCACGGTGCCGCTGGCATCTTTAAATATGTACAGATCGTCTGAGATGCGTTCGATAATGTTACCGCGCAGGGTCACCCAGGTATCGTCACGCATTGATTTAGCGTTGGCTGAGGTGGTTACCGTACCGTTAGGCCCAACAAAGCCACCGGCTTGCGAGGTTGTCGTGGTGCTGCTCGGGCCGGAAAAACCGCCCTGGTTAGCAGCGAAGGCTGGCGCACAGGTCAGAGCCAGAACAGCAGCGATAGCAGCAAATTTCTTCATGATATGTTCTCCCTTTTTGGTTTCTGACACCTATTACACATGCCAATTCTTAACAATTTCTTAAGAGAAAAAAAGATTTATTTTTGCTGTACAGCGCCAGTGCGCGCGCGGTTTACTGAGGCTATACAGCAGCAGGCATGGAGCGTCAGATGCGCATTTTATTAATTGAAGACGACAAACTTATCGGTGACGGCATTAAAACCGGGTTGGGGAAAATGGGCTTTACCATCGACTGGTTCACCGAGGGTAAAGAAGGGAAAATCGCCCTTTATAGCGCGCCATACGATGCGGTGATCCTCGATCTGACGCTTCCCGGCATGGATGGGCTGGATATTTTGCGCGAATGGCGTGAGAAATCGCACGGTGAACCGGTGTTGATTTTGACTGCGCGCGACGCGCTTAGCCAACGCGTGGAAGGTTTACGTCTTGGTGCCGACGACTATCTCTGTAAGCCGTTTGCACTAATTGAAGTTGCCGCACGCCTGGAAGCGCTGATTCGTCGTGCCCACGGTCAAACCAGCAACGTGCTACGCCACGGCGCGGTTGAACTCGATCCTGGAAAGTTAGTTGCGACGCTTGAGGGCGAACCACTCGCCCTCAAACCCAAAGAATTCGCCCTGCTGGAACTGCTGCTCCGCAACGTCGGGCGCGTGCTGCCGCGTAAACTCATCGAAGAGAAGCTGTATAGCTGGGACGAAGAGGTCTCCAGCAACGCCATTGAGGTCCACGTCCATCATCTGCGCCGCAAGCTCGGCAGCCATTTTATCCGTACCGTTCACGGTATCGGCTACACCCTGGGTGACCAATGAATCTGCTCCGCCGCCTGAGTCTGCGTTTTCGCCTGACGCTGATTTTTGTCCTGCTCGCCGCCGTCGCCTGGTGCTTTGCCAGCGCCATCGCCTGGAAGCAGACCACCGACAAACTCGATAAGCTGTTCGATACTCAGCAGATGTTATTTGCTAAACGTATCAGCGCCATGGATTTCGCCGACCTGCAGTCCTCGCGCCAATGGATACGTGCGCCGAAAAAGGTCAAACACGGTCATCTTGATGATGACGTGCTGGCCTTCGCTATCTACACCACCGATGGAAAAATGGTGATGCATGACGGCGAGAACGGCCCCTACATTCCCTATCATTACCGCCGCGAAGGCTTTGATGACGGGCGGCTTAGTAATGATGACGATAGCTGGCGCTTTCTGTGGCTCACCACCGCCGATAAAAAATACCGCATTGTCGTCGGACAGGAATGGGATTATCGCCGGGAGATGGCGCTGGATATCATTACCAGCCAGCTCACGCCGTGGCTTATCGCCCTGCCGGTGATGTTTTTGCTGCTGATACTGTTGCTGAGCCGCGAATTGGCGCCGCTAAAAAAACTGACCCGCACGCTACGCCTGCGCGATCCGGATGCCAATGATCCACTTGATACCCACGGCGTCCCCAGTGAAGTGCGCCCGCTGCTGGATGCGCTAAACCAACTGTTCCGCCGCACTCACGATATGATGACCCGTGAACGTCGTTTTACCTCCGACGCCGCCCATGAACTGCGCAGCCCGCTGACCGCGCTGCGGGTACAGGCTGAAGTGGCGCAGATGTCGCAGGACGATCCCGAAAGCCAGCGTAAAGCGCTTAACCAATTACATGCCGGTATCGACCGCGCGACCCGTCTGGTTGAGCAGCTACTCACCCTCTCCCGCCTCGACTCTCTCGAGCAGCTTGCTGATGTGCAAACGGTCAACCTTGACGATCTGCTGCAATCTTCGGTGATGGACGCTTACCATGCGGCGCAAAAGGCGGGCATTGAAATCCGCCTGCATCTGCACGCCCAGCAGGTTAGCCGCACCGCGCAACCGCTGCTGCTAAGTCTACTGGTACGCAACCTACTGGATAATGCCGTGCGCTACAGCCCGTCGGGCAGCACGGTCGATGTAACGCTTGAGCAAAGCCACTTTACCGTGCGTGATAACGGGCCGGGAATCAGCCCGGAAGCGCTAGCACGCATTGGCGAACGCTTCTATCGTCCACCGGGACAGGATGAAACCGGAAGCGGGCTGGGGCTGTCGATAGTGCAGCGGATTGCGACGCTGCATGGGATGACGGTCACCTTTGATAATGCGGCTGAAGGGGGTTTTGAAGTCACAGTGAGGTGGTAGTCAAAGTCAGAAAGCACGTCTGAAATAGCACATCCTCGCGCTATTTTTGCCAAAAACGCAAAAGACTTTGCACATTTTGTACATTTAACCGCTTTAATGACCCGAGTATTATTGCTGACAAACGTATTTCCCTGAGGATAAAAAATGAGCAACATCCTGATTGTCAACGGCGCAAAAAAATTCGGTCACTCTAACGGTCAACTGAACGACACCCTGACTGAAGTCGCGGAGACCTTCCTGCGCGACCTCGGGCATGATGTTAAAGTGGTTCGTGCGGACGGTGACTATGACGTGAAAGCCGAAGTACAAAACTTCCTGTGGGCTGACACCGTTATCTGGCAGATGCCGGGCTGGTGGATGGGCGCGCCATGGACCGTCAAAAAATATATCGATGACGTGTTCACCGAAGGTCACGGCTCTTTGTACGCAAGCGATGGTCGTACTCGCTCTGACGCGAGCAAGAAATATGGCTCAGGTGGTCTGATTCAGGGCAAAACCTATATGCTGTCGCTGACCTGGAACGCACCGATGGAAGCCTTTACCGACAAAGAACAGTTTTTCCACGGCGTGGGCGTTGACGGCGTTTATCTGCCGTTCCACAAAGCGAATCAGTTCCTGGGAATGGAAGCGCTGCCGACCTTTATCACCAACGACGTTATCAAAATGCCTGACGTTCCACGCTACGTTGCAGAATACCGCGAGCATCTTGGGAAAATTTTTGGTTAACTGGTAGGCAGGAATTAGAAGGAGTTAATCATGTTGACAGTTATTGCTGAAATCCGCACTCGTCCAGGACAACATCACCGTCAGGCGGTGCTGGATCAGTTCGCTAAAATTATCCCGACAGTACTGAAAGAAGAAGGTTGCCACGGCTATGCGCCGATGGTCGACAATGCCGCTGGCGTAAGTTTCCAGACTACCGCACCCGATTCCATTGTGATGATTGAGCAGTGGGAAAGCATCGCGCATCTTGAAGCCCATCTGCAAACCCCGCATATGAAAGCCTACGGCGAAGCGGTAAAAGGCGATGTTCTGGAAATGAATATTCGTATTCTTGAACCCGGCGTCTGATTAGCACAGGCCTGATAAGCATAGCGCCATCAGGCTGTTAATCGCAGTTTGCCGGATGGCGGCGCTAGCGCCTTATCCGGCCTACTTTTTCTCCACCTGCTATGCTTATTCAGTCTTCATGTTCAACAGGAGGAATGAAATGGGCATTTTTAATTTTGTGAAAGAGGCCGGTGAAAAGCTCTGGGACAGTCTGACTGACCACGGCGGGCAAGGCGATAAAGCCGCTGAGCATCTTAAGAAGCTGAATATCCCCGGTGCCGATAAAGTTCAAATCAACATTACCGATGGTAAGGCCAGCGTAACCGGCGACGGTTTGACGCAGGAAGAGAAAGAAAAAATCCAGGTTGCGGTGGGCAATATCGCTGGCGTCAGCGAAGTTGAAAACAACATCACAACAACCGATACCCACGATGAAGCGACCTACTACACGGTCAAATCAGGCGATACTCTAAGCGCCATTTCCAAAACGGTCTACGGCAACGCCAATCTGTACAACAAAATCTTCGAAGCTAACCGCCCTATGCTCTCCAGTCCGGATAAGATTTATCCCGGCCAGACTTTGCGTATTCCAAAAGCGTAATGACAAACAGGTCGCCCTTTCACTGAGAGGGCGACCTACATAGATTACCAATACAGCTTCCAGCTCTGCGTCATGCGCACCAGCGCTTCCACATAGAAGTAATCCCCCCAGCTACAGCACTCATCCACGCCTTTATCGCTGGCGAAGTGATAAACCGAGTGTTTCAGTACGCCGGTGCCCGGCTCATCCAGCCCCATCAGATAGTGTTTAGACAGCGATGACATCATGCCCATCGCCCACTGCTGATAGCGTTCACGATCCGGATCGGTCGTCGGTAAATGCTTCACCAGCTCCAGCAGACCGCAGACGGCAATCGCGGCCGATGACGAGTCTCGCAGAGCATCGGTGCCAACCAGCGCCAAATCCCAATGACAGACAGCATCTTCCGGCAAACGATTGAGGAAGTAATTAGCCAGCTTTTTCGACAGACTAATCAGTTCGTTATCGCCGGTATAGAGGAAGCTCAGCATAAAGCCATAAATTCCCCACGCCTGACCACGTGACCAGCAAGAATCATCGGCATAGCCCTGCTGGGTTTTGCCAAAGCGCGGCGCGCCGGTCTGCACATCCATATAATAGGTGTGGTAGGTCGAAGCGTCGTCGCGCACCAGATATTTTGCCGACTGGCGAACGTGGGCGCGGGCGGCATCAGCAAAGCGCGGATCGCCGGTCTGCTCAGTCGCCCAGTACAGCAACGGCAGGTTCATGGTGCAGTCGATAATCATGCGCCCGGCCTGTTCAGGGTCGGTAAGAACGCCCCAGGCCTGGATGATTTCCGCTTTCCGATGGAAGCGTTCGAGTAACGCTTCCGCCGCCTGCAACGAGAAGCCCCGCGCGTCACGGTTACCGGTCAAACGCCATGCTGAAACACAAGAGAGCGTGTACAGGAATCCCAGGTCGTGAGTGTTGGTGTCATGACGCCCGGCAATCCTCAGACCAAATGAGCGGACATGCTGCTCGGCCAGCGCCCGGTATTTCTCCTCACCGGTCATCTCCCACGCCAGCCACAGCTGACCGGTCCAGAAGCTTGTAGTCCACTCAATATTCTCGGTCAGCGGGTAATACCCATTAACACAGGCTTCACCTGGGAATTTATCCCCGAAATCCGTTAAATGACGGCTAATCAGCTTAAGGACATGGCTACGCGCCGAGCACAGTTCATCGTTAAACGTTTGAAGATTAACGGGAGCCCCCGGATATTCGCGCAGTTTTTCCCAAACGATATGGTTTAACATTTTCGGTTCCTTCATTCAGTAGAGCTTATTTAGAAATACCGTTTTCAGCCACATCCAGCGCAGGCTGGCGATTATTCTGGCGTTGACAAGCAGATAAAGTGAAAGCGGAGACAAGCGTAAAGAACAAGGCGATAGCCCCCATGATCATATACGTCTTTTCAAAGCCTATGCGGTCGTACAATAAACCTGCTGGTGATGACACCACCACATTGCCGATATACAGCATCGCCTGATAACCCAGTAAATACATGGTGGCATTGACGCGCTTATCGAAATGCTCAGCAATATATTTAAAGACCGATACCAACAGCAGACAAATTTCAAGACCGTATAGCGGTTTAATCACTGAGATCAAAAGATGTGAATCGCACAATCCAGAAATAACCAGACGCGCCCCAACTAATACGCCAACAATCAATAAGCCTCGTTTTGCACCGATATAATTCACGAACATCGGCATAAAGATATACATCACGAACTCAGTGCCGGACTGAACCGTACCGAGCAAGCCAAATACCGTGTTGCCTTCATGAACATCATTAAAGAAGGTGACGAAGTAGCGCGAGAATTGCTGCTCGGCAACAAACATCATCCACGCCACACCCGCAACATACAGGCAGAAGGCCCAAAACTTGCCGCTTTTCAGCAGGTCGAAAACATCTTTGAGGACAATCTTATCTTTGGAAATAACGGCGCTGGCATTGGCGGTCTGGGTATCGACCTTCAGACTCATCAATACCGCCAGCATCACCAGTGACGCGACGCTACCGAGAATAAAGTTGTAGGCCGGAGAGATATTAAACAGCAGGCCTGAGAAGGAAGAGGCAACAGCCCACCCCAGCGAACCCCACATACGAATCTGCCCAAACTCCATGCTGTTAAGGCGGCTATAACGGTCGGCGTACGACTCACAGGCCGCAACACCCGCATACCACGCGAAGCTCAGGTAAATTGCCCCGACCACAATCCCCACCATCGTGTGGGACAGCAATAACGGCTGGTAAACATAAATAAAGAATGGCGCCATTAAGGCCGACATCACTACCACGAAATAGAGCAGATATTTACTCATGCCGATTTTATCAAGAATATAGCCATAAATCGGTTTCAAAATAACGGAGAATATACCGTTAACGGCAAATACTGTACCAATCACCGCTCCGCTCAGTTCCGCTTTTTGCCCAAGCCAGATAGCAAACAAACCAATACTGGCAGACCAGGTAAAGAAGTATAAAAATATAAACGAACTTATTTTGTAATATTCTATTCTGTTTTGAGACGATACATTTTCCATACAAGCCTCGACAAAATGTGTAGGTTACACGTGCTGGATAATCATGATTCAGCACGTGCCAGAGGGTATTCCGGTTGTTGTTATTATCCGGAGTGTTATAAATGCAGGGAGATCGTTTCCCCGCTGACATTGTCAGTCACGTGGAGCATATTATTTTCAATAACGAGCGTCGGCGCTAATAACGGTGCTGGCACGGAATGCCCGCTGGCCGTCACTGCACAGCAAAGCCAATGATCGCCGGGTGCCATCTCCCCCACCAACGTCGGGATTGAAGCGCATTCAGCAAACATCACGCTGCTATTTGGTGGTGTAATCACACTATCGGCCTGACGCACGGTGTATGGCGATAAATCCATAATCACGCTTTGACCGTTGGCTGCCTGCACCTTGCTGCACCGCGTCGTGATATCCGCATCAGCCTTCATCACCGCAAAGCCGCCTTCCACCGTTTGCAAACGACGCGCGCTATTCACATGATGCACGCGCACGTGCCATTCGCCACACGGGATAAGCCAGGTATCAATCTGTACGTCGTGCCACGGAAGCCAGCGGGAGTAAATCGCGCCATTAAGCATTTCCACGCTTTCGCATTCGCGACGGCCGCGCCAGTAGTTATCGTTATCTGACAACAGCAACATAGAGTCGCAGGCCGCGTGTTTAATACCGTAGCGCCCCCGCTCAATGGTGAAACCAAAGCGGGTCGAGTAAGCAAACTTGGTGTACTTGGCCTCGGTATTGACGTAGTTGTTCAGTTCCAACTGGCCTGAGGTGAGCATCACCACGTGCTGCGAGTTTTCGCAGTGCTGCAAAATCTGCTGCGCGGGAACAATCGCATGCACCGGCGCAAGCTCCGGCAACGGTAGCTCTTCAGCCTGCCAGAAAGCATGATCCTCAGGCAGCGCCATAATCAGAAATACCTTCAGCGCCCAGTAAGGTGAGCCCGGTGAATTGTAGTCTTCACACATCGCCAGATTCGGGTAAGCAAAGCCCAGCGTTAAGATGCCGTCACGGTCGAAAATAGGCTGTGCCAGCCACCAACGCAGGTGTCGCAGAATAATGCCCTTCACCACGCCCGGGGAGAATACGTCCAGTTCGGCAAAGGCCACGCCGCTCCAGAACGCGACCATCGCAAAACGGTAGGTCAGGCTGCGGCCAAACGGCACCGACGCGCCATCGGCGGCGCTGAGATAAATAAAGTCTTTGGCAAACAGGCAAGAACGCTCACGGAGCGTCGCCGCGCGGGCGGGATCATCGTTCGCATTCAGGGTGGCATAAATCAGGCCATAGAAATGGAATGCCATCGAGATGTAGTAATCCTTCGGGCGTCCGGGGCCGTCGGAGTACCAGCCATCGCCGAGATAGTAGGCTTCCATCATCTCAAAGCGACGGTCAATCGCCGCCTGGTCGTAAGGCAGCCCGGCACGTTTAAAGCCGAGCTGAACGATAATGGCGAAGTAGTTCCAGTTGCTGTCCGGCATCTGGGCGTCGGTGATTTGGTTGAGCCAGCGATGCAGGTTAGTCAGTTCAGATTCACTAAAGAGGTGAGTTAATTGATCCTGCATTAACGCCAGACCCAACCCGTAGGCCGCCATCTCAACCAGACGCTGGTCATATGGCCCGGTTTCGCCCCAGTAAGACGGGCTTTTCGGGTCGGTCCCGAGCTTAATCGCCGTGATGTATTTTTCGCTAAACGGCACATCCGCCCCACCCGCCATCAGTGGGAAAAGGCCCCAAAGCGCTCTCGATAAGCCCTCCATCTCCGCGATTGAAGTGCTGTAGTGCGCGCAGGTTTTACCCAGCGAGAACTGCGCAACGCCTGCGGGAAACTGTTTATCGAGAGCGCTCAGCATCGTCATCAGCGTTTGCGTGACGTCTTCACGTGATGACAATAGATTTGATATTTCCGTCACTGTTCTGGCCTCTAATTTATCCATCCTCGAAAGTGGCTAAAGAATAGAGAATCCAGGTCATGGAGAAATGTTAACCCGATCACAACTGATAGTATTGAATGAACCGCCGCTTGATAAAATTTAAAACAGTGGTTTAGTAGTAAGGTTATAGACGGGAAAATTTAAATTTATTGCACATGACTTCATCCTGGAATGCCGAGCATCTGGAGCTTATTACACTCAACGATACCGTCGCGTCGTTCAGCCGCCTTTTTGCCAATACGGTGCGTTACCATCACTGGCATCAATGTCTGGAAATTCTCTATGTTGAAGAGGGTTTTGGGGTCGTCATTGTCGATAATCGCCAGTACACCATGCGTCCTGGCAGACTCTTTTTCTTCCCACCGTTTACGCTGCATAAAATCATGGTCGACGAAAAAGCGCAGGACAGCTATCGCCGCACCATTATTCATGTTGATCAGCACGCCATTAGCAAATTTGTCCACCCGTTTACCGAAAATCACCGCCGTTTGCAGGTACTTTCTGCACGTGGCCGACCGGCCTTCGTTGCCGACCTCGCCGATATCCATTCCCATATTGATCATCTATTTAGCCTCTATGCCAGTATGTCATCCACCTCGGGGTTAAGTACCGAGCAGATAGCCACCATGCTGATGACGCTGTTTAGTATGCTGCCGCACGTGCAGGAGAAAATGGCCGAATCGTCAAACGGTATTGCGACTCCGGTGATGTTCTGGATTGAAGAGAATTATCGGCGCAAATTCAGCCTCGATGCATTGGCAGCTGAGTTGGGAAAATCACGAAGCTATTTATCACGGCGTTTCCACGCGGAAACCGGGGAGCATATTCACGACTATCTCAATACCCTCCGTTTGCGCCGTGCTTGCGAGCTGCTGCTGCACAGTGCGCTACCGGTGAGTGAGATTGCCGGGCAAGTGGGATTTGCCGAGGTGACCTATTTTATTAGCTCATTTAAAAAGGGGATCGGTGAGACCCCCTTGCAGTACCGCAAAAATCACGTCACGCGCCGCTAAGCTAGTGGAACCGTGCCGGGAGCCACAGCGAGATCATCGGGATGTAGGTGATAATAACCAGCACCAGGAACAGTACGCAGTAGAATGGCACCATCGCTTTCACCACTGTCTCAATCTTCTCTCCACTAACCGCACTTGCCACAAACAGCACCGAGCCCACTGGCGGCGTGATAAGCCCGATGCCTAAGTTCATCATCATAATGATGCCAAAGTGCACCGGATCGATGCCGAGTTGAACCACCACCGGCAACAGAATCGGCGTCAGGATCAGGATCAGCGGTGCCATGTCCATCAGACATCCCAGAAGCAGCAGCATAATGTTGATAATCAACAAAATGACGTACTTGTTATCCGACAGCGACAGCAGCGCGGCAGAGATTTCCTGTGGCAGGCCCACCAGCGTCATCACCGAACCAAAGGCGGCAGCGAAGGCTATCAATACCATCACCATGGTCACCGTTTTGATGGTGCGGTGAATCAGCTTCGGGAAGTCCTTGAACTTATATTCACGGTAGACAAAGAAGGTGACAAACATCGCCCAGACGCAGGCAATCGCCCCAGACTCGGTTGGCGTGAAGAAACCGGAGAGAATGCCGCCGGAGATAATCACAATGGTGATAAGCCCCCAGATGGCATCGGAGGCGATTTTCAGCTTGCGCTTAAGCTCGACGCTCTCTTCTTTCGGGTAGTTATTTTTACGTGCGGCGATAAGACACATAATGATGAGCGTAAAGCACAGCACCAGCGTCGGGATAATCCCAGCCAGGAACATCGCCGGAATGGTCACCGCTGCGGTATTTGCCACAATGGCAAACAGCACCGAGTTGTGGCTTGGCGGCACCAGAATCGCCTGCACCGAGGCGCTAGCGGTCAGTACCGCGCCGAACGATCGCGGGTAGCCTTTACGTTCCATCTCCGGGATCAGCACCGATCCGATCGACGCCGTATCGGCCACTGACGATCCGGAAATCGCACCAAACAGCGTTGAGGCCAGAATATTGACCAGCGATAGGCCGCCACGGATCCAGCCGACAAACAGCCCGGCAAAATCGACCAGCCTTCGCGCCATGCCCCCTTCCGCCATAATCGCCCCGGCAAAGACGAAGAACGGGATGGTTAGCAAGTTGACGTTATCGGTACTGTGGAAGATGGTGATAATCAGGCCATCAAGTGAAAAATCAGCGAAAGCCGTGACGACAACGGCGGTCAGGCCAACGGCATACGCCACCGGCATGCCCACCGCCATCAACACCACGAACGTGACCACAAAGATAATTAGCGTTAAGTCCATCGGTTCGCTCCTTAATGGCCGACTTTCGGCGAGCCGTATTGCACCAGCTCGCGGTGCGATTGTGGGCCGCACAGCAGTTTTTCAACCACGAACAGCAGCGTAAAGAACGATCCCAGTGGAATAGGTAAATGGGTGATCCCCGAAGTCAGGAACGGCAACGATGGCACCACATCTTCCCAGGCATCCATACAACCAATAATTCCCCAGTGGATGATAAAAAGGCAGGTTGCCAGCATCGCCAGATCGACAAACACCGCCAGCCCCTTTTTCATCGCGGGGTTGATATGATCGACCAACATGGTGATAGCGATATGGCTACCCGCACGATAAGCCGCCGCCGCGCCCACAAACGAGAAAGTGATCATACAAATTTGCGACAAAGGCTCCGGCCAGCTGGTTGAGGCGTGCGGTAAGAAACCCAGCCACTCAGGAAAATCAGGACGAAAGCGAGCGTAAATCCCCACCAGATAAATAAACGTCATAAATAACAGGCTGATCCCTGACAGCCAAATGCAGATCCGATACACGCCATCCATGACCAGGACATAGAGTTTTTTCATTGTTATCTCCAGATCAAAACAGGCAGGCCAGCGCTCGCCAGCCCGCCGCCACGTGCCTTATTTAGTGTCCTGAATTTCCTGCATTAAGGTGCTGAACTGCTTGCCATATTTCTCACGTACCGGCGCGGTCGCATCAACAAACGGCTTCTTATCCACCGGGAGGAATTTCACCCCCTGGCTTTGTAGGCGCTGTTTTGATTTTTCAACATATTGCGCCCACAGTACGCGCTCTTCCGCCTGTGCTTCCTTCGCCAGTTTCATGATAAGCGTTTGATCTTCCGGTGAGAGCTTGCTCCATTTACGCTTCGAAAAAGCGAGGACTTCGGGGATCATAAAGTGTTCGGTGAGATCGAAATACTTAGTGCCTGCCACCACGTAGTTTTCGGTATCAAAGGTCGGTTCATTGTTTTCCGCCGCATCGATAACGCCGGTTTGCAGGCTGGCAAAGACGTCACCGACCGGTAGCACTATCGGATTCGCGCCCAGCGCTTTAAAAGTATCGAGGCCAATCGGGTTGTTTTGCAGACGGATTTTGACACCCTTCAGATCGTCGAGTGAGGTGACCGGTTTTTTGGTGATAAGGCTGCGCGAACCTGCATCCATCCAGCCGAGGAACACCAGTCCGAGTTTACTATCAGAGATCTCCTGCGCCAGTTTGGTGCCAATATTGCCGTCCAGCACCTTGTGCTGATGGTCGGTATCGCGGAACACAAACGGCATGTTGAATACGCTGACTTCAGGAAGGATGCCACCAACCGGCGACATTGAGACACGCAGAATATCGATAGCGCCCGCACGCGTTTTTTCAAGCGTGGTGCTTTCGTCACCCATTTGCCCGCTTGGGAACATGCGAATGGAAAGGCGCCCGTCCGTTTGGGCACTGAGTTTTTCACCCATGTGAATGACGGCCGCCGTCGTTGGATAGTCGGCCGGATGCACATCAGAGGCGATAAACACCGTTTTTGCCATCGCCGCCGCAGACCCCATCATTAACGAGAAAGATAGAACGCTTACTGCCAGTTTTCTTCTTAACATAGACGATTCTCTTTTGAGGAAAGATAAAATTCACCATGCGAATCAAGAGCCAGCACGGATTGACGTCCATGTTCAGAAGTATGTTTTATATCCAGCGGAAGAATATGGTAGAAGTCATACAACTAAAGTGTGACCTGTCATACCAAATTTCAAAATGGCATTTCAGAAAGTGAAGAAGTTAGAATTGAATCGATTAACTAAGAGGCGTTTGCGGCAATAAAAAAGGAGACGCAAGCGTCTCCTTTTCGAAAGAGTAGGCCGGATAAGGCTTTTACGCCGCCATCCGGCAAACTGCACCGCACTGCCTGATGGCGCTACGCTTATCAGGCCTACGGGGTTGATGAGATTAGGCTTCGATATCCGCCATATCACCTTTTTCTTGTAGCCAATTACGGCGATCTTCCGAACGCTTCTTGGCTAACAGCATATCCATCATGGCATTGGTTTGTTGTTCATCTTCATCGGTTATGAACAGCTGTACCAGGCGGCGAGTATTCGGATCAAGCGTCGTTTCACGCAGCTGTAAGGGGTTCATTTCACCCAACCCTTTAAAGCGCTGTACGTTTGGCTTGCCCTTCTTACGTTTAAGCTGTTCCAGCACGCCGGCTTTTTCTTCTTCGGTCAGCGCGTAGAAAACCTCTTTGCCCAGATCGATACGGTACAACGGCGGCAGCGCTACGTAGACGTGACCTTCTTTCACCAGCGCCCGGAAATGTTTCACAAACAGCGCGCACAGCAGGGTGGCGATATGTAAACCATCGGAGTCAGCATCCGCGAGGATACAGATCTTACCGTAACGCAACTGGCTGAGATCCGAGCTGTCTGGATCGATGCCGATCGCGACAGAAATATCATGCACTTCCTGCGACGCCAGCACTTCATCAGAAGAGACTTCCCAGGTGTTGAGGATCTTACCTTTAAGCGGCATGATCGCCTGAAATTCACGATCGCGCGCCTGTTTGGCAGAACCACCTGCCGAGTCACCTTCCACAAGGAACAGCTCGGTGCGGGCGAGATCCTGTGCGGTACAGTCCGCCAGTTTACCCGGCAACGCCGGGCCGCTGGTGAGCTTTTTACGCACCACTTTCTTCGCCGCGCGCAGACGACGCTGGGCGCTAGAAATTGCCATTTCTGCCAGCAGTTCTGCCGACTGAACGTTCTGGTTTAGCCACAGGCTAAAGGCATCTTTAACGATACCGGAGACAAATGCGGCGCACTGGCGTGAAGACAAACGCTCTTTAGTTTGTCCGGCAAACTGCGGATCCTGCATTTTCACCGACAGCACGTAAGCGCAGCGATCCCAGATATCTTCCGCCGACAGCTTCACGCCGCGCGGCAGAATATTGCGGTATTCGCAGAACTCACGCATTGCGTCCAGCAGACCCTGACGCAGGCCGTTGACGTGCGTACCGCCCTGCATCGTCGGGATCAGGTTGACGTAGCTTTCAGTCAGCAGTTCGCCGCCTTCAGGCAGCCACAGCAGCGCCCAATCGACCGCTTCCGTATCACCGGAGAACGTGCCGACAAACGGTTTTTCCGGCAGTAACGGCAGACCGTTTACCGCTTCGCTCAGGTAATCCGTCAGGCCGTCGGCATAGCACCAGGTCTGTTCGGTATCATTGACCTTGTCTTTAAAGACGATTTCAACACCCGGGCACAGCACCGCTTTGGCTTTCAGCAAATGGCTTAAACGCGAAGCGGAGAAGCGTGGGCTATCAAAGAAGCTTTCGTCCGGCCAGAAGTGTACGCTGGTACCGGTGTTACGTTTTCCGCAGGTACCGGAAACGTGCAGGTCTTCAACCTTGTCACCGTTTTCAAAAGCAATGCTGTAGATTTGGCCGTCGCGACGAACATTTACTTCCACGCGCTTTGACAGGGCATTGACCACCGAGATCCCAACACCATGGAGGCCGCCGGAAAACTGGTAGTTTTTATTAGAAAACTTACCGCCTGCGTGCAAACGACACAGGATCAGTTCAATCGCCGGTACACCCTCTTCCGGGTGAATATCAACAGGCATACCACGTCCGTCATCAATAACTTCCAGTGACTGATCGGCATGCAAAATGACCTCGACACGTTTCGCGTGCCCAGCCAGCGCTTCGTCCACACTGTTATCAATAACTTCCTGACCCATATGGTTAGGGCGTGTGGTATCTGTATACATCCCCGGGCGGCGGCGAACCGGCTCAAGCCCAGTGAGAACCTCAATGGAATCAGCGTTATAAGAAGATTGCGTCATGATCTATTCGTAGGTAGTTGGCGTTGCTTAATGCAACCCCAGGAAATCGATAATCTGGGTGAAGTGATCTTCAAAGCCGGTAAATGCATGATTACCGCCCTCTTCTACCGTTTGTCGGCAGGCGGAGAAATAGTCCACGGCCTGGCGATAATCAAGTACTTCATCGCCGGTTTGCTGAAGCAACCAGATAAGATCCGGGGCCTCAAGTGGGTCAATTTGCATCACTTTGAGATCGTAAATATGGCGAGACTCTAGCACATATTGTTGCCCGGTGTAGGGATTCTCGTTCGGGCCGAGGAAATTCGTCAGCAGTTCAAACGGCCTCATCGCCGGGTTGACCACCACGGCTGGCAGCATGAAACACTGCGACAGCCAGGTCGCATAATATCCCCCCAGTGACGACCCTACGATACCCAACGGCTCACCGCCGTGCTTAAGCACCAGCGCTTCGAGCATTTCAGCAGCTTGCGCCGGATAGGCAGGCAGTTGGGGAATAAGCATGTTCACATTCGGGGCGTGTTCCGCCAGCCACTGCTTAAGCGCCGTGGCTTTGGCTGACCATGGAGAACTGTTGAACCCATGCAAATAAAGAAGCGTCGACATCAATAGCCTTCAGATGCGGTATCAGGATGGAACTTCACCCCGGCAAGGCGGCAGACTTCGGTGGTCAATGAACCATCGGCATGCAGCTCCAGCCAGCGCCAACCGGGAGAAACGGTATCGAGGGTGAAATTAGAACAGTGCGGCTTAAACTGCACGCAGGTTGACGGCGTTGCCATAATACGTCGGCCGTTCCAGCTAACGTCCAGCTCCTGATGAATATGGCCGCAGAGCAGATGTTTTACGCGCGGATAACGCGCCAGCACGCCATCCAGCGCTCCTGCGTTGCGCAGGCTGTGTTGGTCGAGCCAGCTACAGCCTGACGGCAGTGGGTGATGATGCAGAAGCAGCAAGGTATGACGCTCAGGTTCTTGCGTCAGACGTTTTTCGAGCCATTCCAGCTGAAAGTCGCTCAGTTCGCCATGCGGAACACCAAACACCTGACTGTCCAACAATAATATCTGCCAGTTTTCACCCACCAGTACGCGTTTTGCAGGGGAAATTCCGGCCTCTTGCAAAGTGCTGTACATTGAGGGCTGGAAATCATGATTCCCCGGCAACCAAACGCAAGGCACAGAAAAACTCGCGATGCCGTCAGCAAAATGCTGATAGGCCGCGGAGGAGTGATCCTGCGCTAAATCGCCGGTGGCAACCACCAGGTCAACGTCACGAGCCGAGGCATGAATCGCCTCCAGGACCGCGTGGTAGCTTTCCCAGGTGTTCACCCCTAACAGCGTTTCATCTTGCTGGGCAAACAGGTGAGTATCAGTAATTTGCAGTACCCTAACACTGGCCCCACCAGCCAGAGGAAGGTTTAAAAGGCTTTCCAAATGGTGTCCTTAGGTTTCACGATGCAAATACACACATCATCCTCTCAGGCGACTTCTCGCTGGCAGCGTCTGTGATGACGCCTGAAAGCTGTTATGTACAAACCGGAATCGCCATCGCTCCATGTGCTAAACAGAATCTCAGCCAATCGGCCAAAAACTGATTAATTTGATGCTTTTCGTCGCGTTGATGCAACTTTTTATTTGGATAATCATACCGCGCTTTGAAGCGAAAGATCTGCTGAGTTGAACACACTTCAGCTACCATCGCATCATGATAAAGCCGTACCGTCATCGTCGGCAGGCTCCAGTAGCTTATCGCAGGCAACGTTTGTTCAATCGTCACAAGCGTAGTGTAACGTGTTGATTCAACTATCGTTAAGCGATATTGCGCATTAGCCACCTGATAGTTCACCGTTTCACCGACTTCATCAGTACGCGGCAGTAAGCGACGCAATTGCGCGAAGTTGGTTTCGCATAGGCGCATCATTTCTGGGAAGTCAGGTGTATATCGCTTCATTTGATCCACTCTTTTCGTAAGTCCTGATAATGCAGCTGCAGCCATTGCAAAGCGATGACAGACGCTGCGTTGTCAATTTTTCCATCCTCTACACATTGATAAGCGAACTCCCGGCTTACCACATGAACGCGAATATCTTCGTGTTCTTCCGCCAGGCCATGAATACCTTCGGCCGTTGTCGCATCCACTTCGCCCACCATAATAGTCAGGCGCTCGCTGGTACCGCCCGGGCTTGCAAGATAGCTCAGGCACTTTTTCACCCGCCCGACTTCAAGCCCGGCCTCTTCTTGCGCCTCGCGACGAGCTACATCCTCGACGGTTTCCCCTTCTTCGATCATGCCGGCCACCATTTCCAGCAGATACGGGGTTTCACTGGTGTCGTAGGCGGCAATTCGCACCTGCTCAACCAACACCACTTCATCACGCACTGGGTCAAAGGGTAGCAAGACTGCAGCGTGACCGCGCTCAAAAATTTCACGCTTAACCTCGCCGCTCATCTCACCGTTAAACAACCGGTGACGAAAGCGATACAAATCAAGCGAAAAAAAGCCGCGATATACCGTTTCTCGTGCAATAATTTCTACATCATTTTTCGAGAGCGTTGCCACAGGGTTAACTGTTTTTGTCATGGACTGGCCTATGCAGTAATTGTGTTGAAATTGTGGATTTAAAGTCAGTGGCTCTTAGGATTCACTCACTCTATGGTAGATTGGTGCAAATTAACGCCAGATGGCACATTACGACAACTTTTTAACGTGGCAGACTCTGGTACAATCGGCGAATATTTTTTCTGTGAATTAGATCAGCGCTAAGCTTCACAACAAGGAATGCAAATGCAAATGAAGAAATTGCTCCCCATCCTTATTGGTCTGAGCCTTACGGGTTTCAGTGCAATGAGCCAGGCAGAGAACCTGTTACAGGTGTATCAGCAGGCACGTACCAGCAATCCGGAGCTCCGTAAATCTGCCGCAGATCGTGATGCTGCGTTCGAGAAGATCAACGAAGCGCGCAGCCCACTGTTGCCGCAGTTAGGCTTGGGTGCCGATTATACCTATACCAACGGCTTCCGCGACAGCAACGGCGTGGACTCTAACGTCACCAGCGGCTCTTTGCAGTTGACGCAAAGCCTGTTTGATATGTCCAAATGGCGTAACCTTTCCCTGCAAGAAAAATCAGCAGGCATCCAGGATGTGACCTATCAGACCGATCAGCAGACGCTGATCCTCAATACCGCGACGGCGTACTTTAACGTCCTGAGCGCCATTGACTCGCTGTCCTTTACTGAAGCGCAGAAACAGGCCATTTACCGCCAGTTAGATCAAACCACTCAGCGCTTTAACGTGGGCCTCGTTGCCATTACAGACGTGCAGAACGCCCGTTCACAATACGACACCGTACTGGCGAACGAAGTCACCGCACGTAACAACCTCGACAACGCCGTTGAAGCGCTGCGTCAGGTCACCGGTAACTACTACCCTGAACTGTCCTCACTGAACGTAGATAGCTTCAAAACCGACAAGCCGCAGGGCGTGAGCTCGCTGCTGAAAGAAGCGGAAAACCGTAACCTGTCGCTGTTGCAGGCTCGTCTGAGCCAGGATCTGGCGCGTGAGCAAATTCGTCTGGCGCAGGATGGCCATCTGCCAACGCTGGATTTAACCGCTTCTACCGGGGTATCTAACACTTCTTATAGTGGCTCTAAAACCAACAGTGGCAACTTTAACGACACAGATGCCGGTCAGAACAAAGTGGGTCTGAGCTTCTCCTTGCCACTGTATCAAGGCGGGATGGTTAACTCTCAGGTTAAACAAGCGCAGTACAACTTCGTGGGCGCCAGCGAGCAGCTGGAAAGCGCGCACCGTTCCGTTGTGCAGACCGTACGTTCTTCCTTCAATAACGTTAACGCCTCTATCAGCAGCATCAACGCCTACAAACAGGCCGTTATTTCTGCGCAGAGTTCTTTAGACGCGATGGAAGCCGGCTACTCCGTGGGTACGCGTACTATTGTTGACGTGTTGGATGCGACCACCACGCTGTATAACGCCAAACAACAGCTTTCTAGCGCTCGTTATAACTACCTGATAAATCAGCTGAATATCAAAAATGCATTGGGTACGCTCAACGAGCAGGATCTACTGGCACTGAACAATACGCTCGGCAAGCCGGTTTCTACCGCTAACGCCAGCGTCGCGCCGGAAAATGCACAGCAGGATGCTGCCGCTGATGGTTACACCTCACCGGCCACCAGCAAAGCACGCCTGCGCTAAGGTCTGTATTTGCCTTAAAAAGGGTCCGTTTTTACGGACCCTTTTTTATTTATCCCCTCTCAACGTAAGGCAACGTAAAGATCGCCTGCTTTAGTCCCTTCTTCGCTTCATTTTCAACCACTCATCCTCTATCCTGAGCGTTATTGCAATACCACTCTACTGGGTCCAGGAAGATTAAAATGAAACGGACAAATAATATTCAGCACGCCGCATTTCGTAAAAGCTGGGGCGCGCGCCACTTAACGCCAGTTGCCCTCGCCGTTACCGCAGTCTTTATGCTGGCGGGCTGTGAGAAATCTGATGAAACCGTCACGCTGTATCAGAACGCGGACGACTGCTCCGCCGCTAACCCGAGCAAGAGCGCAGAATGTACCACCACCTACAACAACGCCCTGAAAGAAGCCGAGCGTACCGCTCCGAAATACGCCAGCCGTGAAGACTGCGTGGCTGAGTTCGGCGAAGGTCAGTGCCAGCAGGCTCCAGCGCAGGCAGGCATGGCGCCTACCGGCGAAGGCCAGGCCCAGGCGCAGAATCAGAGCAGCGGTAGCTTCTGGATGCCACTGATGGCAGGCTACATGATGGGCCGCATGATGAGCGGCGGCATGGGCGGTTACCAGCAGCAGCCGGTATTCACCTCGAAGAATCCATCCAGCCCGGCTTACGGTAAATATACCGATGCGGGCGGCAAAAACTACGGTGCCGCACAACCGGGCCGTTCAGTGAACGTACCGAAAACGGCGATGGCACCAAAACCTGCCACCACCAATACGGTCACTCGCGGCGGCTTTGGCGAGTCTGTAGCGAAACAGTCCACTATGCAGCGTAGCGCGACGGGCAGCACTTCCCGTTCAATGGGCGGCTAATATCATGGAAAGAGTCAGTATTGTTGAGCGCCCGGATTGGCGTGAAAAAGCGACTGAATACGGCTTTAACTTCCACACCATGTACGGTGAACCGTACTGGAGTGAAGAAGCCTATTACAAGCTGACGCTTGCCCAGGTAGAAAAACTGGAAGATGTCACCGCCGAACTGCATCAACTATGCCTGAAAGTGGTCGACCGCGTCATTGCCAGCGATGAACTGATGGCAAAATTCCGCATTCCAAAACACACCTGGGGCTTTGTGCGTCAGTCATGGCAAACGCAACAGCCATCGCTCTACTCGCGCCTTGACCTAGCGTGGGATGGCACCGGCGAGCCGAAGCTTTTAGAAAATAACGCCGATACGCCAACCTCACTGTATGAAGCGGCATTTTTCCAATGGATCTGGCTGGAAGATCAGCTGAACGCGGGAAACCTGCCGGAAGGCAGCGACCAGTTCAACAGCCTGCAGGAAAAGTTAATCGAGCGCTTTACCGAACTGCGTGAGCAACACGGCTTCCAGTTGCTGCATCTGACCTGCTGCCAGGACACCGTTGAAGATCGTGGTACGGTGCAATATCTGCAGGATTGTGCGGCAGAAGCGGAAGTGGCAACAGAGTTCCTCTATATTGACGAACTTGGCCTGGGCGAGAAAGGCCAGTTTACCGATCTTCAGGATCAGGTAATTGGTAATCTGTTCAAGCTCTACCCTTGGGAATACATGCTGCGCGAGATGTTCTCCACCAAGCTGGAGGATGCGGGCGTACGCTGGCTGGAACCGGCGTGGAAGAGCATCATCTCAAACAAAGCGCTGCTGCCAATGCTGTGGGAAATGTTCCCGGATCACCCGAACCTGTTGCCAGCCTACTTCGCGGAAGACAATCATCCACCGATGGACAAATTTGTGGTGAAGCCAATATTCTCCCGCGAAGGTGCCAATATCTCGATCGTCGAAAACTGCAAAACCATCGAACAGGTGGAAGGCCCGTACGGCGAAGAAGGGATGATCGTCCAGCAGTTCTATCAGTTGCCAAAGTTTGGCGATAGCTACATGTTGATTGGCAGCTGGCTTATCAATGACCAGCCAGCTGGCATTGGGATCCGTGAGGACAGAGCGCTGATCACGCAGGATCTGTCGCGCTTCTATCCGCACATTTTCGTCGAGTAGCCGTTAACCTACCAGCACTGACAGCATGCTTAAGGAACCCATTTCGATACCGTCTACCGGGATCGTGATGGGTTCTTCGCCATCCCACGCGCCTAAGACGTAGAGCAGCGGCAGGAAGTGGTCCGCCGTTGGGTTAGATAACGCACCACCTTCATGCTCCAGATAGCGAGCCAACGGATGTTGCTCAACCGGCCCTTTCCACTGCAGATTCGCTTTCACATAATCGTTAAACGACGTGGCCCACGGATAGGGTTCAGAATCACCGTGCCATTTTGCAGTACGCAGGTTATGCACCACGTTACCGCTTGCCACCAGCATAATCCCTTCATCGCGCAAACTGGCGAGCTTACGCCCCATCTCCAGATGCCAGGCCGCCGGTTTGGTGCTGTCAACGCTCAGTTGCACCATCGGGATATCCGCGTTGGGGTACATCTTTATCAGCACGCCCCACGAACCATGGTCAAAGCCCCAGGCTTCGGTATCCAACGCGACAGGAACCGGCGACAGCAGTTCTACCAGTTTCTGTGCAAGCTCTGGGGAACCCGGCGCCGGGTAATGGGTGTCATACAGCACCTGAGGGAAACCGCCGAAATCGTGGATTGTTTTCGGTGTTTCCATCGCCGTTACCCCGGTTCCCCGGGTGAACCAGTGCGCGGAAACGACAACAATCGCTTTCGGACGCGGCAGGGTCTCGCCGAGGTGCTGCCAGGTACGGGTGTAGAGGTTATCTTCCAGTACATTCATCGGGCTACCATGACCTAAAAACAGTGCTGGCATTCGGCTACGAGACATGATGTTATCCTTCCAGAGGCATAATTGAATAACACCACATTAACCTGTTTTCCGTGAGGATAAACTCAGATAAGCGTGATGATGATCTTCAGAAAATTTGAATGTAAGGATGAGGTAAAGAATGCCTGCGCCTCTCGCCATAAATCACAAATTTAAATATTATGAATGATAATCATTATCATAAGGAGTAAGCGATGTCGGTACCGCTAATTCTGACATTACTGGCAGGAGCCGCCACGTTTATTGGCGCCATCCTCGGCGTAATTGGACAAAAACCCTCAAACCGGGTGCTGGCTTTTTCACTCGGTTTTGCCGCTGGGATCATGCTGCTGATCTCATTGATGGAGATGCTTCCCGCCGCGCTAGGCACTGAAGGCATGTCGCCGGTGCTGGGTTACAGCATGTTTGTCATCGGGCTTATCGGCTACTTCGCGCTGGATCGCGTGCTGCCGCATGCGCATCCGCAAGATCTCATGCAGAAAACCAATCCACCGTTGCCGCGAAATATTCGCCGCACGGCGGTTTTGTTGACGCTCGGTATCAGCCTGCATAACTTCCCGGAAGGTATCGCCACCTACGTTACTGCGAGCAATAACCTGGAGCTGGGCTTCGGTATTGCGCTCGCCGTCGCGTTGCACAATATTCCTGAAGGGCTGGCGGTTGCTGGGCCCGTTTATGCTGCAACGGGTTCAAAACGTAAAGCGGTATTCTGGGCAGGGATCTCCGGGATGGCCGAAATCCTCGGCGGCGTATTGGCTTGGGCAATCCTTGGCAGCATGATGTCGCCAGTACTGATGGCCTCGATTATGGCCGCCGTTGCCGGGATTATGGTCGCGCTTTCCGTTGATGAACTCATGCCGCTGGCGAAAGAGATCGATCCCAACAACAACCCAAGCTACGGCGTGCTGTGCGGAATGTCGGTGATGGGGATGAGTCTGGTGGCATTGCAATCGATGGGGATTGGCTAACAGCGATAAAAAAAGCCCGGCGCAGATGCAGCCGGGCTTCTTCGTAACAGAGCGTAATTAGCTTGCTTTGCGCTCGTGTTCACGACGGTAAGCCACCAGATCTTCGATGGTCACCAGCGCCATATTATGTTCCTTCGCAAACTTGATGCACTCTGGCGCGCGCGCCATGGTGCCATCGTCATTGGTCAGTTCACACAATACGCCAGCCGGTTTAAAGCCTGCAAGGCTCACCAGATCGATAGTCGCTTCAGTGTGACCACCACGGGTCAGTACGCCGCCCGGTTGCGCGCGCAGCGGGAAAACGTGGCCCGGACGGTTGAGGTCTGACGGTTTTGCGTTGTCGGCAATCGCCGCACGAACGGTGGTCAGGCGGTCAGCGGCGGAAACGCCGGTCGTCACGCCATGTGCGGCTTCGATGGTGACCGTAAAACCGGTACCGTAAGCGCTGGTGTTGTTTTCCACCATCATCGGCAGATCCAGCTGTTTACGACGTTCATCGGTCAGGCACAGACAAACGATGCCGCTTCCGTGACGGATAGTCAGCGCCATTTGTTCAACGGTCATGTTTTCGGCGGCAAAGATCATGTCGCCTTCGTTCTCGCGATCTTCGTCATCCAGCACCATCGCACCGCGACCTTCACGCAGAGCAATCAATGCGTTTTCAACGCGTTCGAAAGAAGTACCAAAAGAGGAAAGTAGCGTCTGATTCATGGTAAAAAAACCTCATTAATATTATGGTTACCAGAATCAGGGCAGTCTTAGGAGTGCCGATAAACGGCTAATAGATAACGCGAGCGGGCGCAAACCCGACTGGATCGTTACTCTCTCCCATCCGGACTCTAACCGTCGGCCCCGGAATTACACCGGATCTGCTGACCTTCTCATTTTCACAAGAAGCGCTCGCGGGCTTTCAGCCGTAGCTGATTTACCGCCGGTGGGGAATTTCGCCCCGCCCTGAGAATAAGCGTACTTACTATAACGCTATTGATTATCTTCGGCAATGCATAAGCTTCGCACAATTCTGGTTTATCGTACCCGGAGAAGACACTACAATAGCGGTAACGCCGACAGAATCAGGGAAACACAGATGATCGACCCGAAGAAAATTGAACAGATCGCTCGCCAGGTACACGAATCCATGCCAAAAGGCCTGCGTGAATTTGGTGATGATGTTGAAAAGAAAGTCCGCCAGGTGATTCAGTCACAGCTGACGCGTCTTGACGTGGTGAGCCGCGAGGAATTTGACGTGCAAACGCAGGTTCTGCTGCGGACTCGTGAGAAGTTGGCGTTGCTGGAGCAGCGAATTAGCGAGCTGGAGAGCCGTGCGGCTGCCCCGGTTGTAGACGGTAAAGAGTAAAGTACTTCCCCTCACCCCGGCCCTCTCCCCATAGGGGCGAGGGAGAAAACCGAACGGTCCCCTCTCCCTTAGGGAGAGGGTTAGGGTGAGGGAAAAACGCGAAGCGTTACTTCCCGCTATCCTTCTGAATTTTCTTAATAATATTGGTAGTTGAACAACCATCTTCAAAGTTCAGCACCAACACTTCACCGCCGTTCGCCCACACTTCTTCACTACCGGCAATTTGCTCTGGCTTATAGTCGCCGCCTTTCACCAGACGATCCGGCAGGATCCCCGCAATCAGACGCTGCGGCGTATCTTCTTCAAATGACACGACCCAGTCGACGGATTCCAGCGCACCCAGCACGATCATTCGCTGATCCAGCGGGTTTACCGGACGGGATTCGCCTTTCAAGCGCTTAGTCGACGCATCACTGTTCACCGCCACGATTAGACGATCGCCCAGCTTGCGCGCATTCGCCAGATAAGAGACGTGGCCCGCGTGCAGAATGTCGAACACACCGTTGGTCATCACCACTTTCTCACCGCGACGACGTGCAGCAGCGACAGCATGTTTGAGTTCTTCTTCGCTCATGACACCAAAGCCGGTGTCAGCACGACCGCGCACGGCGTTTTCCAGCTCGATTGGCGAAACGGTAGAGGTCCCCAGCTTGCCGACCACCACACCTGCCGCCGCATTGGCGAAGAAGCAGGCTTCTTCCAGACTTTTCCCTGACGCCAGCGTCGCCGCCAGTACACCAATAACCGTATCACCAGCACCGGTCACGTCATACACTTCCTGCGCCTGAGTCGGTTGATGCAGAGGTGCTTTGCCCGGTTGCAGCAGCGTCATGCCCTGCTCGGAGCGGGTCACCAACAGTGCAGACAGGTCGAAATCAGCAATCAACTGCATGCCGCGCTCAACCAATTCTTCTTCGGTTTTACACTTACCCACTACCGCTTCGAATTCGGAAAGGTTTGGCGTAAGCAGCGTGGCACCGCGATAGCGTTCAAATTCCGTTCCTTTCGGGTCGATCAGTACCGGAACCTTCGCTTGACGCGCCAGTTGAATCATCTGCTGCACACTTTCCAGCGCGCCTTTGGCATAGTCGGAAAGCACCAACGCACCAACGTTCGGCAGGCCGCTTTGAATACGATCGTGTAGCGGCTGGGGATCAACGCCAGCAAAGCCTTCTTCAAAATCCAGACGAATCAGCTGCTGGTTACGTGACAGCACGCGCAGCTTGGTGATCGTTGGATGCGTCGGCACGGAAACGAAATCGCATTTGACGTTAACGTCGGCCAGCGCTTTATTTAACGCACGTGCCGCATCGTCAATACCGGTCAGGCCTACAAGGCGAGAACCTGCGCCCAAAGAGGCAATGTTCATCGCCACGTTTGCCGCGCCGCCAGGACGTTCTTCGATAGTTTCCACTTTCACCACGGGTACCGGGGCTTCCGGGGAAATACGGCTGGTTGGGCCATACCAGTAGCGATCCAGCATCACATCGCCAACCACCATCACTCCTGCGCGTTCAAATTCCGGCAGCGTTACTTTCATTCTTGTCTCCAAAGAGAATCAAAATTTCGCGCGATAATAGCACATTTCACGGTTGAACCAGCCACTTCTGCCAGCTGGCGCTCACCTGGTCGCGTTCCTGAGTGAAGCTCTCCTGCCCTACATTGCCCGGTAATTCTTGCAATGCCAGGTGATGCAGAGCGTCACGCAATGTGGTGTAAGCATGGGTCAACGCCCGCGCTTCGTCCTCATCCATAATGTCGTTTTGCGCCAGCAGTTCGAGAATACGCACGTTATCCGACCAGCGGGTCAGCTTAGGTTTATCATGCGCATAACGCAGCACCAGGTACTGGGTAATAAATTCAATGTCGGTAATGCCGCCCGCATCGACTTTAATATCAAAGCGATCGCGCTGCTTGCCGCTAAGATGGGCGCGCATTTTTTCGCGCATCTCACGGACTTCTTTTTGCAACACTTCACCGTCACGCGCGGTGGTCAGGATTTGCCGACGAATCGCATCAAACTGCTGCTGAAGCTGCGGGTCACCGTACACGACTCGCGCACGAACCAGCGCCTGATGCTCCCACGTCCACGCTTCATTTTGCTGGTAATCGGCAAACGCTTCGGCGGTGGTTACCAGCATACCTGCCGCGCCGGATGGACGCAGACGGGCATCCACTTCATACAGAATGCCGGACGATGTACGGGTACTGAACAGGTGCATAATGCGCTGCGCCAGACGAAGGTAGAACTGACGACCGTCGATTTCACGTTCACCGTCGGTCATCGCATCCATCGGGCAATCGTGGAGGAAAACCAGATCCAGGTCTGAGCTGTAGCCCAACTCCCAACCGCCCAGCTTGCCGTAGCCCACCACCGCAAATCCGCGGCCATTGCGCTCACGCAGATGCGTGGGTTGGCCGTAACGCGCGACCATTTGCACCCACGCCTGCTGAACCACCGCATCAATCATCGCTTCCGCAAGCCAGGTCAGATGGTCGCTGACCTTCATCACCGGCAGCGTACCGGCGATATCCGCCGCCGCAATGTGCAGCAGCTGCGCTTGCTTAAACTGACGCAGCGCTTCCAGCTGTTGTTCTTCATCTTCTTCCGGCACGCGCAGCAAATATTGGCGCAGCTCGTCGCGGTAGGCGTCGGTTGCCGTCGGTTGGTACAGAGTACTCGGGTCAAGCAACTCATCCAGCAGCAGCGGATAGCGCGCCAGCTGGTTTGCCACCATCGGCGAGGCCGCACACAGCCGAATAAGATGCTTTAACGCACCGGGGTATTCGCTGAGCAGTTCCAGGTAGGTGGTACGTGTAACGATACCGCTCAGGAGTGGCGTAATGCGCGTCAACAGCACCCGCGCGTCTTCACGCGAGCACACTTCGCTGAGCAGGTGCGGCATCAGGGAATCCAGCACCTGACGCCCACGCGGGCCGATGGTGCGCTTATCCAGCTCTTTACGAAAATCAGCGACCTGCGACAAGACATGGTGACGATCCTCATCGCGCAGATGCATCAGCACCGCCGGGGTATCATCCTCTTGCAGGGTATCCTGCCACAGTTCGCGCCAATCTTCCGACAACTGCTCTTCTTGTGATGACTCTTCATCATCGCCGATAAGATCGTTGAAGACCTGGCGTACACCCGCCATCAGCGCGTCAAGGCGCGTAGTCAGTGATTCCCAATCGGTGAGATGCATGCCCCACGCCAGACGTGCGCGGTTCAGCTCATCGCTCGGCAAGGTTTGGGTTTGCTCATCGTTAATGCTTTGCAGCAGATTTTCCAGACGGCGCAGGAACAAATAGGCATCTCGCAGCGCCTGCGCATCCGTTTCGGACAACAAATTCAACGCTTCAATCGCCGACAGCGTGGGTAACAGCGCGCGGCTTTGCAGTGACGGTTCGCGGCCACCCCGAATCAGCTGGAATACCTGCACAATAAATTCAATTTCGCGGATCCCGCCCGCGCCTAGCTTGATGTTGTCTTTCAAGCCCCGGCGACGAACTTCACGGGTGATCATCCCTTTCATATTACGCAGAGACTGGATCACGCTGAAGTCGATGTAACGACGGAAAACAAACGGTCGCAGCATGGCGCGCAGTTCGCTGGTATAAACACCATCGTCGTCGCCCATAATCCGCGCTTTGACCATCGCATAACGTTCCCAGTCGCGACCTTGCTCCTGGTAATAATCTTCTAGTGCGGCAAAACTCAGCACCAGCGGGCCGCTGTCGCCAAACGGGCGCAGACGCATATCGACGCGGTAGACAAAACCATCCTGCGTCGGTTGATCTAGCGCCTTAATCAGACGTTGCCCCAGGCGGGTGAAGAACTGAGCATTATCCAGTTCACGGCGTCCGCCCTGGGTCGTGCCATGTTCGGGCCAGGCAAAAATCAGATCGATATCAGAGGAAAAGTTGAGTTCGCCGCCGCCCAGCTTACCCATTCCGAGGATGAGCAAGGGTTGTGGTACGCCATCAGCGCTGCATGGTGTTCCCCATTCCCGACAGCAGGCGTCGTACAGCCAGTTACGTGCCTGGACGATCAATGTCTCCGCCAGATGACTCAATTGCTGAAGGGTATTTTCTTCGCTAACTTGTGACAGCGCTTGCGCCCAGGCAATACGCACCATCACTCGACGACGAAATACCCGCAGCGCCCGCATTAGCGCCGCTTCATCATGAACCTCAGACAGTTCGGCTTTAAGCCAACCCGCGTACTGCTGCCACTCATCCGCCTGTGGAGGGTCGCTTTCCAGCGACGTCAGCCACTCGGGATACGCCATCAAACTTTGCGAAACAAAATCACTGAAGGTGAAAACAGCCTGCGCTTCGGCGCTGAGCGAGTCCATTGCAAACGCTTCTGGCGCGCGCTCACGAAGCGTCTGCCAGTGCTGTTGTAACTGCGAAGAAAGCGGCGTCATACGCGGGTTCCCTGAAGTTAATTATCGTTTTCCGCTGTGTAACCAGAATGGTTCAACCGCCAGCGCTTCATTGCGGTAATGCTCAATTTCAATGTGCTGACGCGTTTCGATGGCGTGACGTAAGCCCTGCCAATTCGCCAGCCAGCGCTCGGCTTTTTCGGCGTCGTAGTAGCCTGCTAACACCTGCACCGTATTGATGTCACGCGTCAGACGCGGTAGCTGATCGGCATAGCTATCGCCCAGCGGGTAGGCAAATGTCGTCCGCAGTTCGGCGGCCTGACGAGAAAGATGAGTGTCGGCAAAGCGTTTGAATGAGTCCGCCATTTTGGCTTCGGCTTTGGCGTCGAGGAACGGCTGCCAGCCACGCGTCACCAGCCATTCGGTAAAGGCCAGCTTGGTTAGCGCTGTCTCACGGCAGAAAACGGCATCGTGGGCGGAGTTTCCGGAGGCCATCAGCGCATCCACCTGGGTCAAACCATCGCGCAACTGAGCGCTGGCTTTACGCGGAACAATACCGCCGAACAACGTCAGGATGTGACGAACCAGCCCCAACGCATTGACCACCTCAGTTTTGGCTTTCTTTTTCCCACGCAGCCACAATTCCTCATGGTACTGCCAATGGGCCAGGGCACTTTCCAGCGCAGCTTCGAACGCCTGACCCACCGTGGCTTTTGGTGGCAGCGCTAAAATGGTCAACGGTTTGATTTCGCGTTCCAGATTACCCTGCGCCAGATGGTAGCCACGCGCCGCTTTGCTCAGACTACCTTGACGCAGCAGGCCGGTTTGCGCCAGCTGTTGAGCCAGAGCCAACACGTCAGCGGTTTCGCCACTCAATAGTTCCAGCTCCAGTTCACAAATGGCTTCCTGGTGCTCGCCCGCTTTAACCTCGCCCTGATCGAGCGCGATTTCAATCTGGCTTTTGCCATGATTGACGACCCATTTCTCGCGATTAAAGTCGGTACTAAACAGAGGGTGAACCTGCTCGGCTAAACCTTCTGGCATTACGCCATCTGGCCAGACTTCTAGCGGAAGCTGGTCAAGCGCCAGTTCAGGGGTACTGATGTCAATGTTGTATTCCGGGCGCTGATGCAGTCCACCCACGGTGCGACCGGCCGTTTTCAGGGTCATTTCATAACGACCGTTATCACCACGAATACGCAGCCCCATATCATGGCGGCGCAGCCAGTTATCGGCCGTTTCGTAATAAATATTCAGCAGTTTAGCTGGCGGCGTATGTTCCGCGTTCAGCGAATGTAGGTGGTCACGCAGCGCTTCAACGCCTGCGTCGTCGATAATAAATTTTAATTCGATTTCTTGAGCCATGATTGAATTCTTGTGGTTTCGTTACCTGGAAATACCCATCTGGCGAACTTATAGGTATTCTTTTTGTCAGTAGATAGTATTTTGCGACAAATTGCCATGCAATGCGCAATTTGTCAGGCAACACGCTGACGCCGTTTTTTTCCTCCTGGAGGATTCCGATTGCCGCAGAATGCTTTGCGTCGTCAGACTGTTGCCACTACTATCGTTCCACTTTTATGACAAAAACGATGATCTGATGCCAAAATTACGCTTAATTGCCATTACTTTACTGACACTTACCGCTTCCACTCTGGCTCATGCTGATGAAAAGCGTTACGTTTCCGACGAATTGAACACCTGGGTACGTAGCGGCCCGGGCGATAACTACCGTCTGGCCGGTTCACTGAACGCCGGTGAAGAAGTGACCCTGCTGCAGAGCAACGACAGTACACAATACGGCCAGGTGCGCGACAGCAATGGTCGTACCGCGTGGATCCCGCTTAAAGAGCTGACCGCCACGCCGAGCCTACGTACTCGCGTGCCCGATCTGGAAAATCAGGTCAAAACCCTGACCGACAAGCTCAATAACATCGACGGAACCTGGAACCAGCGCACTGCAGAAATGCAGAAAAAGGTCGCTCAGAGCGATAGCGTGATTAATGGTTTGAAAAACGAAAACCAGAAGCTGAAGAATGAGCTTATCGTCGCGCAGAAAAAAGTGAGTGCTGCTAACCTCCAACTGGATGACAAACAGCGCACCATCATTATGCAGTGGTTCATGTATGGCGGCGGCGTGCTGGGAATGGGTCTGCTTCTCGGCCTGGTCTTACCGCACATCATTCCAAGCCGTAAGCGTAAAGATCGCTGGATGAACTAAGCTAACTCGCCTTCAATCGACTTCTTTCGTATTATCTCAAAGAAAATGATGAGGAGAGGCGTGGCGTGAAGAGTTATCTGGTCGGCGGTGCAGTTCGGGATGGTTTATTAGGTCTCCCGATTAAAGACAGAGATTGGGTGGTGGTCGGCGCGACGCCCCAGCAAATGCTTGACGCGGGTTACCAGCAGGTAGGCCGCGATTTCCCAGTCTTCCTGCATCCCGATAGCCACGAAGAGTACGCCCTTGCCCGCACCGAACGTAAGTCAGGTTCCGGGTATACCGGTTTTACCTGCTATGCGGCTCCTGACGTGACGCTCGAGCAAGATCTGCTGCGGCGGGACTTAACCGTCAACGCGATGGCGCAAGATACCGACGGTTCTCTTATCGATCCATACGGTGGGCGCCACGACCTCCAGCAGCGCATTCTGCGCCATGTTTCCCCAGCCTTTGGCGAAGACCCTCTGCGCGTGCTGCGCGTGGCGCGTTTTGCCGCCCGCTACGCGCATTTAAGCTTTCGCATTGCCGATGAAACCCTGGCGTTAATGCGTGAGATGACGGACGCTGGCGAACTGGCGCATCTGACCCCAGAACGCGTATGGAAAGAGACGGAAAGTGCCCTTGGCACCCGCAACCCACAGGTGTTTTTCCAGACGCTGCGCGACTGCGGTGCACTAAAAGTTCTGTTCCCGGAAATCGATGTACTGTTTGGGGTTCCCGCACCGGCAAAATGGCACCCGGAAATTGATACCGGCGTCCATACCCTGATGACGCTCACCATGGCGGCCATGCTCAGCCCCGAACTCGACGTACGCTTTGCAACGTTGTGTCATGATTTAGGTAAAGGACTCACGCCTAAAGAATTCTGGCCTCGCCACCACGGCCACGGCCCGGCTGGCGTGAAGCTGGTCGAGCGATTGAGCCAACGCCTGAAGGTCCCCAATGAAATGCGTGATCTCGCGAAACTGGTTGCCGAATTCCACGATCTCATCCACACGTTGCCCATCCTGCAACCGAAAACCCTGATCAAGCTATTTGACTCCATTGACGCCTGGCGCAAGCCACAGCGGGTAGAGCAAATTGCGCTAACCAGTGAAGCGGATGTGCGCGGGCGTACTCATTTTGAAGCCAGCGACTACCCGCAAGGTCGATTGCTGCGCGAGGCATGGGAAGTTGCGCGGGGAGTGGGTAATAAAGAGGTTATCGAAGCCGGATTTAAAGGCCCGGAGATCCGCGAAGAGTTGACGCGACGTCGAATTAAAGCAGTCGCTGACTGGAAGGAAAAACGTTGCCCCCAGCCGAAAGACTGAGGGCAAATCATCAGAAGAAGACCACGTAAACCGCTGCCGCCACGATAAAGCGATAGATAGCGAACGGAATAAACGAGATACGTTTAATCAGCTTCAGGAAGGTTTTGATGGCCACCAGCGCGACAAGGAAGGCCATCACAAAGCCTACGGCAAACATTGGAATATCGCCAACGGTCAGGAAGTGCCAGCTCTTATAGAGATCAAGAGCCGTGGCGCCCATCATCATCGGCACTGCCAGCAGGAAAGAAAACTCAGAGGCCGCATAACGACTCACGCCCATCAGCATGCCGCCTGAGATGGTGGCCCCTGAACGAGAGAAGCCCGGCCACAGTGCCAGACACTGGAAACAACCAATCATAAACGCCTGACGATAGGTCATATCGTCAACCCCGACCGCGCGCGGTATTTTGGGTTTCAGGCATTCTGCGGCAATCAGCAACAGGCCGCCGACCACCAGGGCATACATCACGTTTATCGGGTTAAAGAGCGATTTAATCGTATCGTGGAACACCAGACCCAGCACCACCGCCGGGATCATCCCCAATAGAATATGGATAAGCGACAATCGACCAGAACCTTCACCTTCATGGATCGGCGGGCGACCAAAGTGAATACCTATCAGGCTAAACAGACGACGCCAGAACATCACCACAACCGCCAGGATCGAACCCAACTGGATTACCACCTCAAAAGTTTTCGCCGTTTCTCCTTCAAATCCCAGCAAATGGCCGACAATAATCATATGACCGGTGCTGGAGACAGGCAGAAACTCCGTCAATCCCTCGACCACACCCAGAATGGCTGCGACCAGCAGCGAGTGTATATCGCTCATTAATAAACCCTTAAAAGTAAACAATAAAATAAACCCGGCACTATGACCGGTATAAATCACTTTGGTTTAACTTATATGACCACTAAATATTTTATTTCGGATTATGGCCACGCTCGATGATAACGCCGACGTTTGTCGCCCGCGCAACCGCACCGGGTTTACTGACCTTGATGCGTACCCACGGTGAATTAAAGCGCGACATTAACAGCTCAGCCAACTCCTCCGCTACGCGCTCAACCAGCGCAAAACGGCTGCCCTCTACATGCTTCACCACGGCTTCGCTGATATCGGCGTAGCTTAGGCAGTCTTCCACATTATCGCTGGCAGCGGCTTTGCGGTTATCCCAACCTAATTCGATATCGAACACCAGCTTCTGCTCAATAGTTTGTTCCCAGTCATAAACACCGATAGTGGTGATTACCGAAAGTTGCTCTATAAATACAATATCCATCACGACCTGCTTGGTTTTAGGCTAAACCGGATACCACTTCCGGCGAATTATGCGTATTATCCACAGATGCAGAGAATACTTCGACATTTTCAAAATGGAACAGCGTTATGAGTGCAATCGAGCCTGGAATGATTCTCCTTGCCTACCTTTGCGGCTCGATTTCCAGCGCCATTCTGGTCTGCCGCATCGCAGGGTTACCCGACCCTCGCAATTGTGGTTCCGGTAATCCCGGGGCCACTAACGTATTACGTATTGGCGGTAAAGGCGCTGCCCTGACCGTGCTGATTTTCGACGTCCTGAAAGGGATGCTGCCCGTCTGGGGAGCTTACGCCCTTGGTTTGTCACCATTCTGGCTGGGCCTTGTGGCGATTGCAGCCTGTCTGGGCCATATCTGGCCGGTATTTTTCCATTTCCATGGCGGGAAAGGTGTGGCCACTGCCTTTGGTGCGATTGCGCCTATTGGCCTCGATTTGACCGGCGTGATGGCCGGCACCTGGGTGCTCACGATCTTACTCAGCGGCTATTCCTCACTGGGAGCTATCGTCAGCGCGCTGGTTGCGCCGTTTTACGTCTGGTGGTTCAAACCCCAATATACCTTCCCGGTTTCCATGCTCTCATGCCTGATTTTGCTGCGCCATCATGACAATATTCAACGTCTGTGGCGACGTCAGGAGACCAAAATCTGGGTGCGGTTTAAGAAGCGTAAGCGCAAAGACGAAGAGTAGCGGAAAGGTTGGCATTGCTCCCGGCGTCGCTGCGCTCTGCCGGGGTTTGTAGCCCGGGCAAAGCGTTTACGCCGCCCCCGGGAAGGTGAAAACAATCAGGCAGCCGGCAATTCTGCCAGCGGCCAGCGCGGACGAACGGTCACGCCCAGTGAGTTGCTAGCACCCGTTTTCAAGCGCACCATGCCCGCATAAGCAATCATCGCACCATTATCGGTACAGAATTCCGGGCGCGCATAAAACACTTCGCCACGACGCTTTTGCATCATCTCCGCGAGTTTAGCGCGCAGCGTACGGTTAGCGCTCACGCCACCCGCCATTACCAGACGTTTAAATCCGGTTTGATCCAACGCGCGCTTGCACTTGATCATCAGCGTATCCACCACCGCATCTTCAAACGCACGAGCAATATCGGCGCGAGTTTGAGCGTCGTTATCGTTGTTGCGAATAGTATTAGCAGCGAACGTTTTCAGGCCAGAGAAACTGAAATCCAGCCCCGGACGATCGGTCATTGGGCGTGGGAAGACAAAGCGGCCTTCCGTACCCTGAGAGGCCATTTTCGACAGCAGCGGCCCGCCCGGATAATCCAGACCCAGCAGTTTCGCCGTTTTATCAAAAGCTTCACCAGCTGCATCATCAATAGATTCACCCAGCAGCGTGTATTGGCCAATGCCCGTCACGCTAATCAACTGTGTGTGACCGCCGGAGACCAGCAGCGCTACAAACGGGTATTCTGGCGGATTATCTTCCAGCATGGGCGCCAGCAGATGTCCTTCCATATGATGCACAGGTATCGCCGGTACGTTCCACGCGAACGCCAAAGAGCGACCGACCGTTGCGCCAACTAACAATGCACCGACCAGACCCGGGCCTGCGGTATACGCCACCGCATCGATATCTTTTGCCGTCAGGCTGGCTTCTTTTAACGCCGCCTGAATCAGCGGAACCGTTTTGCGCACATGATCGCGCGAGGCTAACTCAGGCACCACGCCACCGTAGTCAGCGTGTAATTTCACCTGACTATACAGTTGGTTGGCTAACAGCCCTTTTTCGTCGTCATAAATTGCGATGCCGGTTTCATCGCAGGATGTTTCAATTCCCAGTACACGCATGGCTACATTTACCTCGTTTCAGTACCGCGCAGTGTAGGATCTCTGACCTTAGATGTAAAACTTTGCTCACTTCAGGCGTCGAGTTCGTGTATACTTCTCAACCTTAAAAAGTCCCTTTCAAAAGAGCGTCGGTGCTTTACAAAGCAGCAACGGTTGTAGTAAAATTCCGCACCATTTTGAAATAAGCTGGCGTTGATGCCAGCGGCAAACCGAATTTATTAAAGGTGAGAGTTACATGCCGGTAATTAAAGTACGTGAAAACGAGCCGTTCGACGTAGCACTGCGTCGCTTCAAACGTTCATGCGAGAAAGCAGGTGTTCTGGCGGAAGTTCGTCGTCGTGAGTTCTATGAAAAACCGACTACCGAACGTAAGCGCGCTAAAGCTTCTGCTGTGAAACGTCACGCGAAGAAACTGGCTCGCGAAAACGCACGCCGTACTCGTCTGTACTAATCTCTTGAGAGCATACGCTCTCAATTGTCAGACTGAGTTGTAGTTGCAAGGCCGTGCTTCCGAAAGGAATGCGCGGCTTGTTTTCGTTTATAAATCAGTATTTACACAAAGTCATTCATGCTGTATCCAGGCGGCAAGTGAGTGAATCCCCGGAGCCTACATAAGTAAGTGACAGGGGTGAACGAACGCGGCCAACGCAGAGACAGTTTGAAGGACGAAGTGAAAATAAACGGGGCCTATGGCTGGACGAATCCCACGCGTATTTATTAGTGACCTGCTGGCTCGCACTGACATCATCGATCTCATCGATGCACGGGTGAAGCTCAAAAAGCAGGGCAAAAATTATCATGCGTGCTGTCCCTTCCATAACGAGAAAAGTCCCTCTTTCACCGTAAATGGTGATAAGCAGTTTTATCACTGCTTCGGCTGCGGCGCGCACGGCAATGCCATCGACTTTTTAATGAACTACGACAAGCTCGAGTTCGTTGAAACCGTTGAAGAACTGGCAGCCATGCACAATCTTGATGTGCCGTATGAAGCCGGAACGGGTCTGAGCCAGATAGAGCGCCATCAGCGGCAAAATCTCTATCAGCTGATGGACGGATTGAATGCGTTTTATCAGCAATCTTTCGCCCAACCCATCGCCGAGCCTGCACGCCAGTATCTGGAGCAACGCGGCCTGAGCGCCGAAATTGTCCAGAGTTTTGCTATTGGTTTTGCACCACCAGGCTGGGATAACGCATTAAAACGTTTCGGCGGTAATGTCGACAACAGAAAGCTGCTGCTCGATGCTGGAATGCTGGTCACCAACGACCAGGGAAGAACCTACGACCGTTTTCGCAATCGCGTGATGTTCCCGATTCGCGACAAACGAGGCCGGGTAATTGGTTTTGGTGGTCGCGTACTCGGTAACGATACGCCGAAATACCTGAACTCCCCGGAAACCGATATTTTCCATAAAGGCCGTCAGCTATATGGCCTTTATGAAGCCCAGCAGCACAACGCTGAACCACCGCGCCTGCTGGTTGTCGAAGGGTATATGGATGTTGTCGCCCTGGCGCAATACGGTATCAATTATGCCGTTGCCTCGCTGGGGACTTCGACCACGGCTGACCATATGCATATGTTATTCCGTGCGACAAACAACGTCATTTGCTGTTACGACGGCGATCGCGCTGGACGCGATGCCGCATGGCGCGCATTAGAAACGGCAATGCCGTACATGACTGACGGTCGTCAGCTACGCTTTATGTTCCTGCCCGACGGTGAAGACCCGGATACGCTGGTACGTAAAGAAGGTAAAGAGGCTTTTGAAGCACGGATGGAGCATGCACAACCGCTCTCCGTATTCTTATTTAATAGCCTGATACCGCAAGTTGACCTGAGCTCGCCGGACGGCAGCACCCAACTTGCCGCGCTGGCGTTACCGCTCATTAGTCAGGTACCGGGCGATGCGCACCGAATCCAGCTGCGTCAGACTTTGGGTCTGAAGCTGGGTATTTTCGATGATGCGGCACTTGATCGTTTAATGCCAAAACAGGCAGAAAGTGGCGTCGTGCGCCCGGCTCAACAGCTAAAACGTACGACCATGCGTATACTGATAGGGTTACTGGTACAAAACCCCGATCTCGCACCGCGCGTTCCACCGTTGGTCGGGCTGGATCCGAAAAAAATGCCGGGTTTGGGCTTGTTTACCGAACTGGTGAATACCTGTTTATCCCAGCCGGGTCTGACGACCGGACAGCTGCTGGAGCAATATCGCGGAACAAATGAAGCCGCAACCCTTGAAAAACTGTCGATGTGGGACGATATAGCAGATAAGGATATCGCTGAAAAAACCTTCACCGACTCGCTCAACCATATGTTTGATTCGTTGCTTGTACTGCGACAAGAAGAGTTGATAGCTCGCGATCGCACACACGGTTTAAGCAGCGAAGAACGCCGGGAACTCTGGACTCTAAACCAGGAACTGGCCAAAAAATGAATTTAACGGCTTAACTGCCGAATACCTATCGGGCAGCCCCCGACAGCCGCACCGAGGCGCAGCGGCATTAATATAAGTAAGCCCTCGCACTAAATGTCGGCGGTTCGTTCGCCGGCCGACACCAATCAAATGAATTAAGTGTGGATACCGTCTTATGGAGCAAAACCCGCAGTCACAGCTCAAGCTTCTTGTCCAACGTGGTAAAGAGCAAGGCTATCTGACCTATGCCGAGGTCAATGACCATCTGCCGGAAGATATCGTCGACTCAGATCAGATCGAAGATATCATCCAAATGATCAACGACATGGGCATTCAGGTGATGGAAGAAGCACCGGATGCCGATGATCTGTTGCTGGCTGAAAACTCCAACAACACTGATGAAGACGCAGAAGAAGCGGCTGCACAGGTTCTGTCGAGCGTGGAATCTGAAATCGGCCGTACCACTGACCCAGTGCGCATGTACATGCGTGAAATGGGTACCGTTGAACTGTTGACCCGTGAAGGCGAAATCGACATCGCCAAGCGTATTGAAGATGGGATAAACCAGGTTCAGTGCTCAGTTGCCGAATACCCTGAAGCTATTACTTATCTGCTGGAACAGTACGATCGCGTTGAAGCAGAAGAAGCTCGTCTTTCTGACCTTATCACCGGCTTCGTTGATCCAAACGCCGAAGAAGACATGGCACCGACCGCCACGCACGTCGGTTCTGAACTGTCTCAGGAAGAGATGGATGACGACGAAGAAGAAGACGAAGAAGAAGACGACGATAGCGATGATGACAACAGCATCGACCCTGAGCTGGCACGTGAAAAATTCGCCGAGCTGCGTACTCAGTACGAATTAGCACGCGATACGATCAAAGCCAAGGGCCGTAGCCACGCCGCTGCCCAGGAAGAGATTCAGAAGCTGTCTGAAGTCTTCAAGCAGTTCCGTCTGGTGCCTAAACAGTTCGACTACCTGGTTAACAGCATGCGCGTCATGATGGATCGCGTGCGTACCCAGGAACGTATCATCATGAAGATGTGCGTTGAACAGTGCAAAATGCCGAAGAAAAACTTCATCACGTTGTTCACTGGCAACGAAACCAGCGATACCTGGTTCAACGCGGCTATCGCGATGAACAAACCGTGGTCTGAAAAACTGCACGATGTGGCTGATGATGTTCAGCGTGGTCTGCAGAAGCTGCGTCAGATTGAAGAAGAAACCGGCTTGACCATTGAGCAGGTAAAAGACATCAACCGTCGTATGTCTATCGGTGAAGCTAAAGCCCGCCGTGCGAAAAAAGAGATGGTTGAAGCGAACTTACGTCTGGTTATTTCTATCGCTAAGAAATACACCAACCGCGGTCTGCAGTTCCTTGACCTGATTCAGGAAGGTAACATCGGCCTGATGAAAGCGGTTGATAAGTTTGAATATCGTCGTGGTTATAAGTTCTCCACCTATGCAACCTGGTGGATCCGTCAGGCGATTACCCGTTCTATCGCAGACCAGGCGCGCACCATCCGTATTCCGGTGCATATGATTGAGACCATCAACAAACTCAACCGTATCTCCCGCCAGATGCTGCAAGAAATGGGTCGTGAGCCAACGCCGGAAGAACTGGCTGAACGTATGCTGATGCCGGAAGATAAGATCCGTAAAGTGCTGAAGATCGCCAAAGAGCCTATCTCCATGGAAACGCCAATCGGCGACGATGAAGATTCGCATCTGGGTGATTTCATCGAGGATACCACCCTCGAGTTGCCACTGGACTCTGCGACCACCGAGAGCCTGCGTGCCGCCACGCACGACGTTCTGGCTGGCCTCACCGCGCGTGAAGCGAAAGTCCTGCGTATGCGTTTCGGTATCGATATGAACACCGACCACACGCTGGAAGAAGTGGGTAAACAGTTCGACGTTACCCGCGAACGTATCCGTCAGATCGAAGCGAAGGCGCTGCGTAAACTGCGTCACCCAAGCCGCTCTGAAGTACTGCGTAGCTTCCTGGACGATTAATCGCTCCGGTTAGAAATCTAAAAAGCTCCCTTCCGGGAGCTTTTTTTTGCCTGTAAATCACGGAGTATTCCCCGGCGGCGCTACTCCAGCCTGTAGCCCGGCCAAGCGCAGCGCCGCTGGGAACATCCCGATACCTACAAACCGCGCGCCTTTAACGCCACGTCCAATTCTTGATACGCCTCAACCAACTTATCCAGCGTAATTCGGCTCAACCCACTTGGGTTTGGCAAAACCCACACCTCAGTATCGCCAATCATAAACGTCTGCTTACCCCAGGTCGCCTTACGCTGCCCCAGCCCACGCTCGTAGGCCTGCTTACCTAACACTGCCAGCACTGCTGGCTTATAGCGCTCAACCTTCTCGACGAGCTCCTGACCGCCGCTACGCAGCTCCTGCACGCTCACCTCACTTGCCTGTACCGTTGGCCGCTCGACAAGCTTTGTGACACCACAGCGAAAATTGAGCATCTGTTCCGCCTCTTCCGGCTTCAACTGACGTTCGGTAAACCCAGCCAAATGCAGCACTTTCCAGAAACGGTTCGCGGGATGGGCGAAGGGATAGCCCAAAGAGGAAGACGATAGCCCGGGGTTAATGCCGCAAAAGAGCACCCTAAGCTCTGAACCAATAATGTCCTTAACCATAATATCCTCAACCGATACATCGTGAGTTGAGTATAACGAATTGAAAATGCATTGTTTATAAAAACAGCGGACGCGCGCATAGTGCTGGATTGGTGTGCGCTGTTACTTTATAATCCTCGACTACCACGGCCCCTTAGCTCAGTGGTTAGAGCAGGCGACTCATAATCGCTTGGTCGCTGGTTCAAACCCAGCAGGGGCCACCAAATTTCTGCTTTAAAATCATAATATTAAGCCACTTTCTGATAAGTGGCTTTTTAATTTCATAAGCATTGTGTCGCGAAAGTGTCGCATCAGTCGTCGTTGAAGTGCCATCTCATATAGGTTTCTATCCGCTACAGGGATGTGCAGAACTGATGCTGAGGACAACGTTTAAACCACGTGTATCAGTAAAATGTCCATTTCATTTACAACACAACTATTCGTAATCAACGATATGTCTGTATCTCGCTTGTATGTCCGGGTGTTTTCGGAGCCTATCTTCAACATCATATGCATTCCACCAGCGAATTGTATCTTGCTCCTTTCTAGCTTTCTGCCTTTCCAGCATCTCTGTTAAATCCCGTGTAATCTGTGTATTGACTACCAACATATATCCATCAGGGCGGTAATCAAAAATTGTATTAGCTACATCAACATCAGATTTTCCAATGGATGATTTTTTTGATAATTTTAAATTGGTTTTGCACTGGATAATCATCTTACCTATTTTATATGACTCTTCACCCTCAGCTATCCCACGTTCATTATAACGCATATTGTATTCACAAATTAAATCCCTACCATTATCACCTTGATTTGTTGGTGCGACTTTGCTTACTGATATAACCCATGGTTCACGATCTAATAACTCCAGAATCAAGTCTTCAAATTCAGCACTTGATTGTCGGTCTATTATGTTCCATTTAAATTTAAGATCACCAAATAGAAGTGAGAGTTCTCTTCTCTGTCGTTGCAATATCTTCTGTTTTTCTAGGAAAACTGATTCAACGCCATAATAACCATATGTAAATACCAGATGATAATCACTTATAAAAACCAACTGATTTTCTTGACTGATCACCTTCAAATCAGAGCTATCATTAAGTTTGCTCAAAAGTTGCTGGACGAATTTTTCTTCCTGATATGATATTGAGGTTTGAATTCCTTTGAAAATTTCAATTCTCGCACTCACACCTTCAAATAAAATATCCTCATCAGCAGCTGAGTCAAGTTCTTTTAGTTTTTTTAGTTTTTTTAGTTTTTTTGCAATGTGCGGGCTATAAGTTACTGAGAACCCAGAAGTAATGCACCTGAAGTATAACCAGTTGGGGTTAATTCTCTCATTTGCTACGTATGATTCATCATCCCCAATAAATGAACGTATCTTACCTACCCAAGCATTGAGAACTGGAGAGTCCCAGAGGTAGTCTTGATAATCAATAGCACATGTACCCAAAATATCACCTTGGTACTTATGAAATAGATAAAGATCCATAAGAATGGCAAATAAGCACTCAAAGTCTTGCTCTTTATCTTTCCTTATATTTTCATTTAGAGGTTGTCCTGGATACCAGTACATTGCATAAAGTTCGTCGGCGATACCACTAAACCCATTCTCCTCTTGTAGAAAACGAAATGAACTATTCCCATTGGATTTGGTTATTGCAGCAAGAACACTTGGTATAATCTCGTGTAAATCTGTAACTTCTTCCTCCCGTCTCATCCTATAATAAAAATAAGGGGTATACTTGTCTGGATTAGTATCTAGCAGCACAAATAACCACTGAGGGCAGCACTCCAATCTGATAAAAACATCCCCTTTCTCACGTATTGATACGCTATAACCCATCAGTTTAATACGTTCTAAAAAATCCTCTATCATATTTTCAGACCATCCTTCTAAATTTCAATAAAACCTTTACCGTTACTATGTCAGCAAAACCCACAGTTTTCCAACTACCTTTCCCAACCAAGATAGCCCCCATAACCTTAAGCTCTTGGTATAGACATTTTTCATGCCATTCATTTTAAACAGAACTCTAACTATATATTTTTATAGTATTTTTTTTGATAAAGAAACGCTTTGTTAGTTTGCATTGATTTTTGAACGACCACAAAAACAAAAATAAACACTTTATAATCAATATGTTAATGAAATTAAAACATCCTTAACTACATCGCATAACTGAAAAACACTGAAATTCTTTTCAATCTTTTCAGTTTTCAGTCTCCGCAAAGCCGCCAGCAGTGGCGCGGGCTGGCGATATGTTTTGAAGAAAAATCCAACTGGAAAATTATTACGATCCAAAACCCGCAGGCGGGTGCGGTGTAGCGCCGTTTTCGTCATGGAAAGATTTATTTTGTCATGCTCAGGCGCAGCCAACGCAGCGCTGTGCGCATGATCTATTTCAGGTAGCAAGCTGGGTTGGTTGGGCTTGTGAGTGCGGCAGGTTGAGTTCTGTGAGCTGTATGATGGGTATAAAAAAACCCGCATTATGCGGGCTTTCGTTTAGTGCTTTGGACTACTGGCCAATAACTGGCGAATACTTGCTATTAAGCTGTTCGGCCTTCTGGCTGGCGGCGCGTATGGCGGCGGCGTTCCCCGGCGCACCAGTATTGCTGTGGGTGTGGCTGGCTGTTTGCTCTGCCAGCTGCTGCATCACATCCAGCGTGTCCAGCATCAATTGCGCGATGTTCACGCTATCGGAACCAATCCAGACCACTGGCGCTATAATCTGCTGCTGTGCTGCAGCCACGCTTTTGCGAATGCTCCCTATTTGCTCCGTCAGACTACCAGCAACATTCACAGAGTGATCGCGGGCAATCTTCATCTCAGCGTTGCCACCGACATTGGCCAGCCAGTTTCCCTTCACTGCCTGGCTGTAATTGCCGGTACTGATTTGCACAATAGCGCCAGCCATTAACGTGGCAGCGCCCAGAATAGTGGTCTTATCCGTCGCCTTGATAGTGGTGTCACGACTTACCAGCTCGCGTACTTCCGTATCGGCTTTGATATTCCTGGCCATTGACGTTTCACTGATCGACTGGTCAGTCTGGCGAACCCAGTCACCAGACTGCGTGACACGCTGCGAAACTTCCGCGCGCTGCTGCTGCAGCTGTTCACCAGGTTTAACATCGGGCAGGCTGATACCCTCTGGCATCGTCTGGCGGATGAAGGGCTTATCTGCCCTGCCACCGGTAAAACCTACTTCTACCAGTGTTCCTTCTGGGGGAAACTGGAACATGCCCGAATCATTACCGGCCATCGGCACTGGCAGCGGCACGGCGTTATAAACTGGCGTCTGCTTATCCGGGTTGCCGTCTGCGTCAAGCAGCTGCACGTTAACCGCATAGCGCGGGCGGAACGGATCGGCAAAGTTACCACTACTGACCGCTTCCGTTGGCGCCAGCACCCTAGCAAACTTCGGCAGATGTAAACCCGCAGCCAACTCCGGGTACTGACCTTCAATCTGGCGCTGTAACGGGTTCTTCTGCAGCGGTTCCCCCGTATTTTTATTACGAGGCGTCCAGGTAACATCCATCGTGTCATGATTCAGCTGGATACGTGTTACACGCTCACCGTTCATATCTACACCCGGCCGCAGACTCTGGATCACTGGCAGCGTCATGGTATGGCCACCGGCTGCACCTTGGCTGAATTCAGCAGGAATATCCACCGTTTTACCGGCAAACAATGACAGATCAGCACCACCAACGTATAAACCACCATCGGGTAGCTGGTACCAGATGTAATCTGTGATACCAAAGGCTTTGCCTAAATTGCTTAAAAGCTGATAACCACTGCCGCTGTGGGTGAAATGGGGGATCGGTGTATCTGAATATTCCGCATCCGGTACGCTTACCGTAATGCCGCTGTTCTCTTCCAGCCAACTGGCCACTTTGCGCAGTGTTGGGTGCTGAAACGAGCATGGCCACGATTTTTCAAAGACGCCGACCAGCTCACGAACGAACAAACGCTGAAAGCCATTTTCTGCAGGCTGTGAGCGCTCAACATAACCGGTAAACCAGCGCAGGATCAGATCGGTGTAACCAACATCAAGCCGCACCAGCTTCCCGGTATAGTCCTGCGTTGTCTGTGCCGTGATAAATCCACGGCCGCAGCTGTTCAGCTCCAGCACCAGTTTTGCATCTGCAAGATGCACTTCATCACTGGATAAATACAGACGTTTAACGGGTTTCATACTTACCCCAGTGCATTATTGACCGGCTTAAGCACTTTTCGCTCAAACCACGTCATTTTTTCTTCATCCTCGGCGGCATCCTGCCCGCCCCCTTTTCCCGATCCGCCAGCAGTCTGTTTTTTGGCAGTAGTTTTACTGTCCGCCCTTGCTTCGCGCTTTTCCTGGACACTGATATGTTCAGTGAGCGTAAACGTGATCAGCCATGCCATTTTCCCATCCTGCTGGGGTGCATCCAGCGAACCGGTGAATGTTGCCTCACGAAAATTAACGGCTCTCGCCATTTCGTGAGCAACACGGTATTTCTGCCGCTGGCCGCTGCTATCGGTAGCGGTCGCCAGTTCAAAGATACGCTTAAGCACATCCGGTGATTTAAACGGGATTTCTCCTGATACGCGCAGCTCTTTACCTTTCACACCCTGCTCTGATTTCGTCGTAGCACTGGTCTGGCCGCTCTGGTCTTTATCCTGAAATTGCTGCGTCAACGTGACACGCATATTTTTCAAAGGGATCGCTTCACCATTAAGCGCCAGGGTGATAATCGAGGTCATGAATCATTCCTTTTATCCCGTCGAGGTTATCCCCGACCAGCATCATGGCTGCAGTATGAACAGCAGACGGCAGCGGAATATCTTTAACTAGTGCCAGTAGATTAGTGGCCAGATCGCCGCTGGCTGTAAACGCCCACACCTGTGCTGATTTTGCTTTAAGCTCATCCAGATCACTGGCAATGTCCGCCTGCATCACAGAACGTAGCTGCATGAAATCATCAAGCTGTTTTTGCAAACCATCCATATCAACTAGCGCCGCCGCTTCTTCCTGCGCTTTTTTGACCGCAGCAGCAGTCAGGGCGGTTCGATTAGTGGGAATGGATAGTGGCATTGCCACTGGCAAGCCATTACCCAAACCTGCAGGAATCTGCATTTTTTCGGTTGCCAACTGCGCAGCGGATTGTGCCAAGCGTTTTACCTGTGTAAAGGCTGGGGATGGAAAAACATCAACCAGCTGCGTAAGGCTATTCATAAAGCTTTCTTGCGACTGGCTAGCCACCATCAGGATCACTATATCTGCAGCACCTCCAACACCTGCCAATTTTTCGGCAAGGTATGCCAGGGCATTGGCAGGGCTTAGGTACGTTCCGTTCTTCGTCTGCTGCCCCAGCCCGTATATCCACGGATGCGCAGGCACAATAGTACAATTCAGTGAAGCCACAGAATCAGTAAGGGCCAGTTTTGCTTCACGCCACATCGGAGGGAACATCCGGCCAAATAATTGCGTTAAAGCTATCCTCATCAACGATCGAGGGTAAATCCAAAGTATTTAACTCATTGATATAAGCCATCCATAAAATCAAGCTCGCCTTGTCATTGTCTGTAATGCTTCCTAGTAATAACTGGGTTTGCCAGAGGCTTATAGTGTCTTTTGCGGTTTTTAGCAGGCGCTGATGTTCGTATTCAGCAAGCGCGCGATAGTCAACAAAGGGCGCGACGTAGGGAGCGACTCCCCCCCATTGACTTCGATCACACTGAGCAAAAATATCACGCCCCCATTCCTGCGGGTCACCCGGTGTTGCCGTAAACGGCACGTATTCATCAGGTAAGTGTCTGAATAAAACTTCACAGTTTATGGCCGTTTTTTTCTCGTTTGCATAAACTGCATTACGAACATCATCGAACTGTAAATACATTAAGCAATCCTCACAAAAAGAGAAACTGAATAGTGGCGATAACCTCTTTGGTCAGTATCATTCTGAATAGACCCTAGACACCGCCATGTTCCGCTCAGAGTTCCTGACACGCGCAATGCCATCCAATCCCCACCAACTGCATCAGGGTAACCTGTAATGCCAGCAGCATGCAGATTGGAGCCAGCCGTTGTACCATTGGGGGCAATTGTCTGATTTTGCGGGTCAAATCTGGCAAAACACACTGAGCCGATAGCGTTATAGTTCCAGTTCAGAAATCGCGCATCTGATTCAGATTTGGTGTACGCCTGACCAGCTGGCGTATAATTTCCTTTTGCCTGATACCGCGCGTCAAAGTTGCTGTAATTGCCAGGTACAAATTTGAATGGCGTCATTATCTCGCCGTGCAGGGTGATTGTTGTCGTAGGGTTATTTCTGTCACCTCCCGACACATTACCTTTTGAAATGTCAGCAACATCAGCAGTAATGACATTAGTACGCAAATTGTTATTAGCTTTGCTTAATGCATACAGTTCCCAGCGATAATCCATTGAGTCTGCGGCATAAGTACCAAATCGCCCAACCGCTTTATTTTTATAGCCTTCCTCTGGAAAAATTAGCCCGCCATTTTTAAGCGTAAGATCACCAAGCATTTTGCCACCGGCCAGCGGTAACGCACCCACATCAGCCGCAGCGGGTTTACTCGCCGTGTTGTACTCAACAACCCAACTAACTGATGCACTCGGCCCGGTGTTCCAGTCCTGGCGATAGGCGACCTCGCCATGATGGGCATAATAGTGCTGAAACCATGTACCGCCTGTGATCCACACAAACATATAACCATACCCGTACAGCCTCGAGCCGTCGGGCTTTTTCGGGAAGTCCGAAACCTTTGAGGTATCCGGCACCGCAACCTGCCACCAACCGCTTTTATTAGCCGAGGCCATTGTCATACTGCCATTGATAACACCACGGATGACAGACGGCACCGCGACAACATCATCAGCTGATAATGTAATGTCGCCTGATAAGGGTTTATTGTTTACCTTCCGTGTCGAGGGCACGCGACCATTAGCATTATCATTCGCCGCTTTAACGGCTTTAGGTGTTGCGGCCAGCGATTCGGAACCACTATCCATCGCGCTGGAAAGCTGCACAAACCCCTTAGCATTTAACGTCCCGTCCGGGTGATTGCGGGATTTTTCATGCTCTTTGAGTGACTGGTCACTCAGTCCACCTTTAGGACGCAAATCTGTGATGTTCCCATTGGCGTCAATACTGGCCAGCGCAAAAACGTAATGTTTCACACCGTTTTGCTCATAGTCCGCAAGGCTGGCAGCTACAGTAACCTTGCCCTGCACTGCCCAGACACTGGTCAGCGCTCCCGTCCAGCAAACATCCAACCAGACTTTGACTGGCTTTGTGGTGACGGTAATATTCTGGTTAGCAGCCGCAACAGCCCGGAGTCCAGCAACATATCCCGCCCCTTTGGTAACAAAATACTGATTACCGGTTTTACCAACCAGCCAGCCATCCCCCAGAAACGCCGCAGCACCATAAAGGTCAATATTTTCCAGGCGCTGGCGTTCATCCATCCCCGCCATACGTGCGGTGAAGTCAATCTGCCAGGTTTCTGCCGGTGTATTAATGCCAGTTTCAGCCTGGGCGCCGTTGTACTCCATCAAAAAAGAACGGGTAAGTACATTGCCCTGCTGCCCTCCGCTGGTTTTCAGCTTCTGCTGTTCTGGTGCGTGTACAATCATGGCCAGGGTTCCGGTGGCCTTATTAATCAGGCCAATCCAGTTAAATGAAAAATCCCCTACATCTGCACCCAGCACAACGGAATGCACCACGGCATTTTCATTGACCACACCTTTTCGGCTTACCGCCTGACGATGAACAATTTGCCCGGCAGGGGGTAGCTTTTCGTTGCGGTCAATCGGCTGTGCCGGATCAAGGCCTGGAACATTCGCAAAAATAAATTCATCCAGCAGGACAACTTCACCCGTCGCACCCTGCTGGGCTTTCCACTGTTCAAACGCCAGTGTAATGGCAGCCTGTGACATATCAGCTCCTTAAATACTCGCGCTAAAAGTTGCGCTGCTGGTTTCTACTTCGGCAATCTTTGCCGGATAAACAACATACTCACCCTGATCCCATCCCGCCCTGATATGCAGGCTTTCAGACGTAATCACTTCAAACTGATAGCGTCGGCAGGTTCGTCCATACTGGCGGATAATCTGAATCATCAGCTGGGTGTTATCGGCAATCTGACTATCCGAAACGCGAACCAGAATCACATCCCAGTCAATTCCCGGCTGGCGCTCCAGTAATTCCACATAGCCAATTTCAAGCCGCGCAAAAATACTGACAAACCCTTCTACTGAACCGGCATCTGCGGCATTAACAAACGCATACGCCACACGCTTCCGAAACAATTTCAAAGGCTCACCATCAAAGCGGGTAATATCCCTGTCATAAGCAATCAGGTTAAGAATCGCCACATTGCAGGTCAGTGGATCAAGCTGTTCCAGTGGCCAGCTAATCCAGCCGAACACCTCAGCCCAGAACCGGCGCATTACTTTCAGCAGTTTCCCCAGCTCACCTTTATTCATCCACGACGGCAACGCCATCCCGGCCAGCTTCTTCAAAAATTCAGCCATCAACCAGCTCCACGGTCAGAGCGTTCAGGCGCGGAACATTCAACCCACTGGTAATATCCCGCATGGAAAACTCAATGGAATCAGTCTGGGAAAAGGTCTTGTGTATCTCACGCGACAGCTGCGAAAAAGAGAACCGCGAATACGGCCATGTTTTTTTCACATCAAAATTAGCGTTTTCCCGGAAAGCACAGCGGATCAGATCTTCAACCCCGGCTTTAAGTGCCTTCGCATCTTCTTCCGTTATATTTTTAATACTCGGCACATAAACCGTAACGTCCAGATCGTGGCGGGTTTCAGGCATCGCAAAACACTGCATATCGTCACCGTGGCCGTGATGGCCTTGCGAATTGATATAATCGTTTACCGCGTCAATAAATGGTGCAGACGCCACGCCCGAATCCAGTAAAAGATACGCATTTGCTGTACCTGCCCCGCGTGGCGCATCGTGTTCAAAAAAAATACGGTCAATACTTAGCGCAGTAATCGCGGCAATCATCGCCCTGTAAACCGCATCAGTGTGGTAATTTCCGACCAGGTTAAACTGGTTACGGCAGCGTTCACGTAATTCATCATCACTTTCTTCATCTGCCCCTGGTGTTATCAGCCAGTTCTCTTCACTCATAACCTGGCTTATCCCATCCACCGCCACAGGCAAAATGCGGTAGTACCCCGGCGCAAGGTTATAAGCACCTCCGGCCTCTGCCGCCTTTACAGGGATCAGTGCGCTAGCCGTTCCGGCTGGGATAACCACATCGGCAACAGTGGCCAGCACATAAACTTTGCCATTTATTCGCTCAGTCTGTACTTGTGTTCCGGCTTTAACCGTTGTCGCCGTTTTGCTATCAGTTTTAATGAACCGAATCATACCCTCTGCGGCGCTGGCGGGTTTTACCGTGACATTTACCGCCCAGGCCAGTAATCGCAGCAGCGTACCGCCTGCCGTGGCAACAAACATATTTGTCAGCACCACTGACACCAAGGCATCTTTCAGCCACATAACCGGCGCTGTCACAATGGCAGTAATCAGGCGCCAGAAAGGCGACATTCGGGAGGTATTTGTTATCATCCCTTCATCAGCGGCAATGGCATTAAAACGGGCTTTAACCTCATTTTCTGTCACTGGCATCCCGCTGGTTTTCAACACTTCATTAAAATCTACCTGCGGCTTTTCCGTCATAAATCCACCTGATAAGAAATGCTGCCAAAATCATAAGTACTGGCCGTCACCCAGAGTCGTGCCAGACTCTCTTCACTGATTTCCACTGTTCCTGGAACAATGCGTTCATCACTTTCAACCAGCATTTCCAGCTGGGTAAAAATATCTGCTCGCATCGTCGGGCTTCTTTCCGCAATTAATCGTGTAATAAGCCCACTTTCCAGAATGGAATGAATAACATCCTGCCCAATACTTTTCCGGTTATTACACAGCTCAGGTTCATTTCCCGCATTCAGGACAAAATCACCATTTTCGATTAGCAGATCGATATAAAGTAATTCACTCATTAATTAAGCTCCTGCCATTCCATCAACTGACCTGGTGTCATTGCCTCTTTCGTGTGGAAATGAACCTCCTGAATTTTTTTGCTATTGTCAGTTACTGATTTAGAGTTACTGCTGATAGTTTTATTTATTCCACCCTTATCTACACCTTTTAATTCACTCCCGGTAGAAAGTGTATTTGTGGTTAACGTAGATGAACTATCACTGGCCAGTGATATATCCACGCCGGGGATTTTATTGAGTTTCCCGACAATCCAGCCCCATGATTTGAGGAATCCATCTTTGATAGTTTTCCAGACATTATCAAACATCGAAACAATCCCGGTGGCCATCCCGCTTAGCGTTTCTGACGCGGAAAAACCAGTAAGGAACGCAATAAAGTTATTCCAGCCATCGGTAATAGAATCCCAGGCTGTACTAAATATCCCCGCCAGCCACTTCACTACCTCGGCGGCAGCATTAAAAGCAGCGCTATCCATTACGGCCGCTTTTATTGAATCCCAGTACTTAACCAGCAGATAACAACCCACAGCCAGCGCCGCGATGGCAGCAATGACCAATAGAATTGGCCAGCTCATGAAGTTAATAGCCGCGCCGGTCAGAATGGCCTGCATACGCAACGCCATTAAAATCCCGCGTAATCCCCTCATTGCCGCGCCCCAGGCTAGCTTTGCTTTCGTGTTGAGCCAAGTCCAGGCTGTATCAATTTTTGTGAGCGTTGTAATGGCTTTCCATAGGCCTTTCCAGCCCATCATGATGAACCTTGATACCCCGATCACAATGTTGGCCACTGCTCCAGCTGCCGCAAAACTTAGTAGCGACATCGCGGCGTAACCCACCACCCGAGCGATATTAGGAAACATCTGCATCCAGCGTGAAAAGGTCTGTCCCATATCAGCCAGGCGGTTAAGAAGCGGATATAGCACAGGGATCAGCGTCAATCCGATAACGGTCTTAATCGCCGTCAGAATGGCCACAAAGCGATCCCACGGCTTCACCATTTTGCTGGCCATTTCCTGTGTCCGCTTAAGACCATCAGCACCGCCCAGCTCCGTGATATTGCGTTGCAGCACGGCCACATTGCCGTAAAGATGCTTAATTACTGCCGAACTATCGCCAAACGCGGCATCAAGTTCCGCCTGCGCTTTCAGGTTCCCGTCCAGGCTTTTGCCGTATTTGCCCTGCAGCTTAATCAGCATTTCAGGCATCGACAGCATTTTGCCGGTGGAGTCCGTAAACGACAGCCCCAGCTTTTTAGCGCCATCAAGCGCGCCGGTCATGAAGCCTTCATAAGCGCTACTGGCTTCCGTTCCCAGTGTCCTGTTTAGCTGCCCCAGCACGGCCAACTGCTCATCCAGCCCGACGCCGTAGTTAGTACCCACGCCGCGCGCGCCTTCCATCAAATCTTTGATAGTGGACATTTCCGCGCCAAAGGTCTTGCGCATGTACACCATCTTGCCCGCCAGCTGTTCCGCAAACTGGACTTTGCCCAGGCGTTCCGCATCGGCGGAGAAATTACCAAACATCTGCCCCATAAATTCCGACGTTTCAGCGGCGGTAGATTTAAGGGCAAAGGCCAGTGTATTGGCGACTTTCGTCACCTTCGGCAGTTCTTTCCCTGTCAGGCCAGCAATGGAAGCATTAATGCTTTCGGTGGACTGAACAAACGCCACAGCACTGGCGCCGTAGGTTGTACTGAATGTCAGGGCATCACGTTGCACCGTTTTCAGCGCACTATCATCAATCCCTTTAGCCGATGCATCATTAAGCGCATCAAACATTTCGATAGCTGGCGACAGCGCGCCCTTGATAGCCATACCGACGCCGACCAGCGCCAGCACACCGCCGCCAATTTGCTTAAATGCCGCATTGGATTTTTCAGCAAAACCCGTGACATTACCCTGCACCTGTTTTAACGGACGCGATAATTTGTCAATCAGGCTTAATGTAAAATCTAACTGTTTCATTCAGTGCCTTTAAAAGCCGTGCTGATCCCGTTAGCAATAGCAATAGACATGTTTTCCCAGTGACGATTATCCAACCAGATAGCGGCGGCTATATCATCAATGGAGTCATCACCCTGCGGTATATAATGGCGGCGTAAAATTAAATACTGTTCGAGTCCGTTATTTTCAATACTACGAACCCGCCGACTCAGTTTTTTACTTCGATCTCCAGCTCAGGCGCATAGATTTCATTTACCTTTCCGGTGAGTTGAAGCGCGGCGCCCGGCCGTTTTAAAATTTCCGCCAATGCTTCTTTACTCTCAGTAGCAACAATGCGAGTAAGGTAGCTATGTGCTGGCGATACTTTATTATCCATCGCCATTTCATTGATAAACTTATTGTAAGCGGTCTGATTTGGTTCAAATACAATATCCACACCACAAACACACAATTTAATTTTTTCCATTTAATAAACTCTCTCTTAAATTAATTTCATCGACTAGCTGGTTATGACGTGCAGCGCACTGCCCGTATATATCCAGATGAATAATTAACAGCTCTGCAACGTCACGCCCCGTTGTACCTGTCAGGCGCGGCAGCTGCGCGTTGCATTTAGTTTTCAGGTTTTCCTGATAACGCACGTTCGGCGCTGGCGGCGGCGTCGTTGTACATGCTGATAAATTCATCAGACAGACAACGATTGGTAAATACCGGCTTAAGCACTTCGGTGCGTATTTCACGCGGTGGCGCATTTTTCAAAGCCTCCAGCTGGTCTTCCAGTTTTCGCCCCGATTCGCTGGCCACATCTGCCAGCTTTTTGCCGGTGGCGGTGGCAGTCTTGCTAATGGCCAGATCAATGCTGTCACGCTGCCAGGTTGCCGCCTTCCAGCCTCCGGCAAACGCCAGCACGCAAAGCACTACAGCGACCACAGCCACACGGTTCATCAGCGCACCCCGTCATGTTCCAGACTAAAGTGATTGCCGTCAGGGTTGGATTTAAAGCGCCCGCCCCAGCTGCCGCCGATAGATTCCCAATACTCGCCCAGCGGCCGGTAATCTTCGGTACGGGTCATGTACTGGCCATTAATGAACAGATTGAAGTCAACGGCCAGACGCCTGGTGTGCAGGCTATTTGAAATACCGCTGCCCTTTTTCGCATTCAGCGCTGCCTGTTCCGGCGTTCGGTAGGCTTCACCAAACGTCAGGCGATAGCCTTTTTCTTCCGCCCAATGGATCAGGTTGCCAATCATCACCGTAAACAGCTGCTGTTTTTCACTTAACGTCATTTTCACCACTCCCTTTCTTTCCTGCCGCCCTGCGGCGGAGATAAATTTCTACGGACTGATAACCGGCAATAGCCAGAATCGTACCTAAGCTGTTAACCGCCAAAGGGCTGGCATCAGGTATCTGGAACAGCACAGCGCCTGCAGCCGTCGAAACCAGACCACCGAGGATCAGGCGACCAAAAAACAAGCGCGGCGTAATAACATCATCGCTGGTCAATAACTTCCCGAGTGCGACCAGCAGGCCGATCGCGATAAGGGTGTAAAGACTCTTTTCATGCTCCTGCATCCCTGCCCCTTAACCGATCAGGTTTTCAGTGGCTTCCGCTTCCAGATACGGGACGCCGTTGATGTTTACGAATTTCGGACTGGTCACGAAATACTTAATTTTGTGCGTTGAAACGGCGCCACCCTTCGGATCGATATCCAGCAGATTAGACAGCTGCAGCTTATTGCCGAACGTTTCCACCTTGATTTCCTCGCTGCCAGCTTTGGCGTAAAACAGAAAATCAACCGGAGCAATACCGCGCCACGAACCGGCCGCGCGGGCTTTTGCCGTCAGCACCTGCAGTACCTTAGTGCTTACTTCAATTTCACCCTCTGCCGACACATCACCATCTGTATAACCATCTGGTACACCACGGGTCTGCGCGGCTGCGGTGTTATCGGTAATATCGAGAGAAATTTTCTCAATATGAATAAGATCGCCATCCAGATAACTGTCAAAGGACTGGCCGGAAATACGCTTGCTCATGCAGTAGCCTCCAGACTGGCATCCAGCATCAGATTAATAGTGATCTGCAGCGGCACTTCATACGTGCGCACCACAATGTAAATATCCACCGCCTTTTTGCTCTTCCAGACAATGGTCACATCCCCATCCTGCGGCGGCTTCACTTCGCCTGGGAAAGACACGCCGTTAATACTGGCGGCGGTGGACATTCCGCGCAGCGGCTTCATGAAATACGACTGATTGGCCGCAATGCTGCCCGGCGTACTGTTCAGCGAACGGTCAGCTATTTTTCCGATAGCCAGCAGACGGATACGGCGCGCAGCTTTATCCGCAATGCGCAGCGTCTCGATGGATTGATAATCCCCGCCCTCAACGTCCAGGGTGCGCCCGTCAGACCAATAAAAACCGTCATAGTCCGGGTACCACATCGGCACACTGAAACGCTGCATTTCCAGCGCCTGCAGCGTGGCCAGCTCCAGCACCTTTCCGGCACCATCCAGTGGTAACTCATTACTGCCCAGGCTTATCAGCGCCCCGGTTTTTACCCGCGCCGGACTATCGGCAATGGTCACAGCGCGATTACAAAGGCGACCAGCCAGCACGGCGGGATCGTTACCCCACAGACGCGGAACCAGCTGAACCGCCTTTTCTGCAATGCCATCCTGCAGCGTGGACATACGCACCAGGTAATCCGCCTGCGCTTCATCTTCCTGCATGCCCTGCGCAGCCAGGATGAACCATACCCAGCGGCCGTATTTCGCAATCAGCTCAGAACGCAGGGTAATGGCCTGATTAATTGGCGCCTTCGCCGTAATGTCATCGGACAACAACACCCCTTCAACAGAACAAGACACCTGCGCCGCTTTTACCGCGTCCACCCAGGCATCTGGCTCTGCATCAGCAGCCAGTACATGAACGAATCCCCACCAGTTTTGACCGGCGTTAGCTAATGCGGCCATCACATCACTTTTTAGCTGGCTATCACTTTCACCCAGGAGCGTGTCAAAATTGCTTTGGGTGTTCACTGCCAGCGTTTTACCTACATTTACAGCACCCGTTCCGATAAACAGCACACAGCGTTCAACTTCATTAGTCTCGCCCTGCAACTGGTTAATCTGGTTAACGCCAACATTTGGCCAGGTCATGATTTCCCCTTAATATCCTGCGCGTTCACGTTCCAGCCGTAGCCTATGGCTTGCAGCTGCCGCGCCAGCGCTTTGTTAAATTCATCATCTGACATACCCAAAAATACGCGAGCAGGCAGATCGATAGTCCAGCTGGTTTTCACCGTTTTACCGCTTAGCTTCCTGATCAGCAGCCCAGCCTGGTCATAAGGCATTGAAGCGGTTATTTCGCCCAGGGTTGGTTTTTTCCAGCGCTTCCCCCGACGCACCTTGTACCCCAGCGCGCGCAGTTTTTTGGCCTGCGCTGCCGTTGCCTGCTTTCCTGGCTGGCCTTTCTGCGACTGGCTGGCGCGATTGACTCGCACATGCATCCCGTTTTGCTGGGCATAGCCCACGGTGCCAGCGGGTACGGGCTTTTCCCCGTTCCCATACCCGCCGCCCTGCAGGTAGATTCTTACTGCCTGCATTTCCGGCATTTCCCGGATGTGCAGCAGTTTCGGCATATTCCGCAGCATCTTCCCTTTGCGCTTTGTTTTACGCCCTGGCCACGCAGTGCCATCCGGCGCGGCCTGATTGCGCACATTGCGCTTTGCCGCTGCGATAACGCCATATTTGGCCATTCGCCACAGCAGACGCTGGCGCTTACGTGGTGGCAGCTCCATATCTGCCAGTGCCTTGCGCAGCTCAGCCAGCTGTTTTTTATTCAGCTCGCCGCCCGCAATCATTCCGGTTCACCGAGTGGCGCACCGGCCTGATCCACGGCAAACATATTGCCGGTGACTGCCGTCCAGATTTCAGTGCTGGCCAGTGACCAGCGCTTTCCTTCCCGTGGAATTGCGCCGTTTTCGTCCTCACGGATCACCAGCTCTTCCGCCATTGGCACAGTCAGCACAATAGTGGCCGTCTCTTCGTCCTCCACCGTTACATCCCATTGCGGATCGGTTTCCGTTATCCCGACATCATCAAACAGGTCGCGATCGGCCTCATCCAGCCACACGGCCATCAGCGCCATCAGCAGCTGCGGCGCGCACAGCCGATACGGGAAACGCTCCCAGCTCAGCACCGCGTCATAACGGATAACCGCCAGCCGATACTGTTCCAGCCCCAAATCCTTAGCAGCCGGTATGAACTCCATTTCATCCAGCACACTGTCAAAACGCTGCATTGCGCGCGCTGGTACGTTCTGCATAAAAAAAGCGGTCAGACTTTCAAGCTGCGTTTGTGTCTCACTCATACCTTTTTCACCGTTGCCCGCTTAAGCCCTTTCATGCGACGGATCACCACCGAGGATTCCGCCAGCAGCCCTGCACGGGTTTCCGGGCTTTCCTGCCCTGGGTGACTATCACGCCGCCCCACCGTGGCAAACTCCCCCATCAAATCGGCCTTTCCACGGGCAAACACCGCTTTGGTGTACTGCGCACACAGGCCATTCAGCCCGGCCATTTTTACCCCTGGCACGTCAGCCGCCAGGGTGTAACCCTTCGCGCGCCAGCTGGCTTCAACGTTCTCCAGCTCGGCATTCACTTCCACTGCAGCTGCAAGCAGCGCCTGCGCTATAGTGGCGGCGGCAATATCAACCGGCAGTGACCGCTGTTCCTGAAAATCTTTGAGGTTCAGATCTGGCCAAAAGCCGTTATTCGTTAGCGGTTCATCCTGGTAATCCAGTGGCTTGCCACTAAACATAAAATCTCCCGAAAAAGGCGGGCTGGCCGGTTTCCACGGCGCAGATGCACGGTCTGTGCGCTGCCCTCCACCGCGCCCGCCTGGCTTGCGGTAGTCGTTAACCCTGCGTCAATTTGCGCAGACGTGCGGCAATGGTCTGCCGGGCGGTTTTCACCCCAATTCTGAAATAATGCTTTTCAGCGATAGCCAGCAGCTGATCGGCCTTTTCCAGTGTTTCCACATCATCCACGGCCGCTGGCGTTTTCTGGCCATCTTCCCCGCGCAGCAGCTCCAGCCCGGCAAACTTGAACCATTTAGCTGTAACCTGTTCATGCAGGCGCCAGGTATTCGCCACGCGGTCAAAGGTACGTGAGAAATATGGTTCAATACTTTCCCCGCGCCCGGCAGACTCCTCCGCCCAGGCCAGCATCGTATCGGCCACAAACGTAGGGAAATTGCTGCGCAGCCGTTCCGGTGTGGCCTGCTGCTGGCTGATTGCGATATCAGCCCAATCCAGCGCCTTTTCCAGCTCGCCTACGTCAAACAGCCAGATCACGCACCAGGCCAGAATCGGATTGGCGTAGTTCTGCCCGCTGGCCAGATAGGCTTCCACGGTAGGCATCCAGCGCGGCAGCAGCACATCACGCTTTAACACGACACGATCGGCTATCACCGGCAGGCTTCTGGCCAGCGCCACATCTTTTTCAAGCGCAGCAAGCAGCACATGCATGCTTTCGCGGCTATCCACCGCCTGGCTTTGTTTCAGGCGCTGTTCTGTGGCGATTCGCTGGCTGTGCCGTTGCGCGGGAGAAAGTGCCATTTATCAGCCCTCCGGTTGTTCGGTGACGGTGCCGATTGTTACCGCGTCTTCATCAATCGCGGCATACAGCTCCGGCTCTTCAACCGCATAGCCTTCGTTGCGCAGGTATTTGTTTTCGTACTGCTTACGGTCTTCAACAAATTCCGCTTTACGCTGGCGCGTATTGCGCTGGGTGTAGATGTGCAGGTTACTAAGCGGTGTAACCACCATGCGTTTACCCGGCATGAACGGCGGGATAATTGCCTTACGGCCTGCAATGGTGCTGCCCAGCATCTGCGCCGCAATCTTCTCAGATGGACGGTCTGCAGCCTGATATAGTCGATACTGTTCCGCCGCCACCAGGTCAGCGCCAACCAGCACCACCAGGCGAGGGTCATTACGGAACTGTGCCGGGATTTTGGTGTTAATCAGATCGGATGCCATAGCATCAAGGCCGCGGTAGTCGCCTTTGTCGTCCAGCACAATCGGATCAGTGATAATCTGATTGCCACCGTTGAAAGCCTTCATACGGGCATGCCAGCCAATATTCACATCCTCGCCCATCGGGTTTGCAGTCGGATCAGTGGTCTTGGCCACGCTGGTACCGTTGAAACCGATGCGCAGCATATCCAGCGCAAACGCCTGATTAGAGAAGGTCTGAACCAGATTGAAAAACTCGTTTTCTTCACGCCCGGCGTTAGCCCAAACAGAAAGCAAATCCCAGCGCAGCGCGGCGCAGCTGTCAGTTTCAACCAGCTTATAATCATTACCATCGACACCCACACGACGCATAAAACGCCCGGACTCATTGCGGCCGGTGTGCAGCGCAGAAGAACCCACGGAAATAACCTGGCCAGACAACTGATCCACATCGGCACAGGTAATCATGTTCAGGAACTCGACTGCCTCCAGCAACGCCATACGCAGACTAGTTTCCTGCGGATCGGTTAACGAGAAATAAAGGCTCGCATCCTCCTGGCCGTAACTTTCAGCCAGACCGGAGCAATATTGCTTCATCAGGCTTCGTGCACGTTGATTTAAAAACATAAAACTCCCTCGCTATAACGCGATAAATAAGTTAATCGTTACGGTGTTACGCGCGGCGAATTAGATATATTTGAAATTACCCGATTTACCCGGAATATTACGCTTATTACCACCGGGTTTTTTATCCAGCGCACTAAAACGCTTAACGATTTCAGATGCATTATCACGAATAGCGGAAAACTCTTCGGTGTCCACCACTTCTGCAATAGTGTTTACATCGTCCGAAACGGAATTAAGCTGGGTTTCAATTTTACCCACGCGGCCTTCCAGCTCATTCAGAGCACTGGCCAGCGCCTGCAGTTTATCGTCATTCGCTGGCTCGCCTTCCTGCTGCGATTCATCTTCAAACTTCGGCTTAATACCAAATAATTTCTGCCAGTTCTTCATCTTCTCTTCCTGTTTAATTTTGCCATCATGGGAAATTACACAACTGTAATACCCCCGTTTCGATAACTTTCGCCGCGTGCTAAAGCGCAGCCGTGTAGTGCCAACACTGGCGGGTGTATCAGTCACCGCCAGCCCCTTCAGGTAAGTGCGCCCGCTACCGCGCCAGTTCTCTTCCGGTTCGATAGAGAAGAAAAGCAGCTGATCTTCATGATTGGCAAAAATCAGACGCATGTTAGGGCAAAGGCTTACATACAAACGCGCCAGCCCATCATCACCATCGTGCCAGGTGGCTTCCAGCACCTCACCAAAATTGCCGCAATCATCTTCATGTTCTGGCCAGATTAATGCGACGTAGTGGCTATAGTCGTAGGTTTCCCCCATATCAATAATCCACTGCCGCTTAATATCCCGCCCATCAACGGTATCCCCTTCGGTAGCAACACACAGCCAGTCAGTTTTTAAATGCGACACATATTTCCTCCCCTGTCGATTTACTGAATATCCTGCTGTGAATTGAATTATTGCGAATTAACCCCGGCAGCGCATTACGTTTTATTCTGTTCAGTTCGGTTATAAGCCTTTACCGAACAGTCACGAATTAACCCCGCCGTTTTTTATTTCTGGTCACGGCATAATTAAATCTATGGCTAAATACTCAGAAGAATTAAAAGGCGTTGCGCGCGCTCTTTACCTGCGCCGCTATACACCTAAAGAAATTACATCAGAATTAAATCTGCCGAATACGCGGATCGTTTACTACTGGGCAGAAAAAAATGGCTGGGCTAATTTGCTCAGTTATGAAAGCACAGAAGAGGCGATTGAACGCCGCTACCAGCTGCTGGCCAGCCGCGACAACAAGACCGATCTCGACCTGAAAGAAATGGATTTGCTGATTGCCCACGCCACTAAGCTGCGCGCACAAAGCAATAAGCATAAAGAGAAGATGGCCACCGGCCAGGGGAACGGGCAAGCAGCTGCGCCGCGCGATGGTGACGACGACGAACCGCGCAGCAAACGCAAATACAAGAAAAACGATATTTCATCACTCACCCAGAACGATTTCGACACCTGGGCAGATGAGCACCTTTTTGGTTATCAGAAGCACCTGCGCCAGAACATTGGCCAGGCGGTGCGCAATATCCTGAAAAGCCGCCAGATCGGCGCAACCTGGTACTTTGCATTTGAAGCGTTTGAAAATGCGGTCATGACCGGCGATCCGCAAATCTTCCTGTCAGCGTCAAAAGCACAGGCGGAGGTTTTCCGCTCATACATCGTCAACATTGCAGAGCAATATTTCGGCATCACACTGACCGGCAACCCGATCCGCTTAAGCAACGGCGCAGAGCTGCGTTTTCTCTCCACCAACAAAAACACCGCACAGTCATACAGCGGCCATTTGTACTGTGACGAATATTTTTGGGTACCGAACTTTGCGCGCCTGAACGAAGTGGCCAGCGCAATGGCCACACACGACAAATGGCGCACCACCTACTTTTCCACGCCTTCTGCCAAAACGCACCAGGCGTACCCATTCTGGACGGGTGAAGAGTGGAAACAGGGCAGCAAGAAACGCAGCGCCATCAAATTCCCGCTATTCGATGAAATGCGCAACGGTGGTCGACTCTGCCCGGATGGCCAATGGCGCTACATCATCACGATGGAGGACGCGATCGCCGGTGGCTTCAACCTGGCCAATATTGAGAAGCTGCGGAACCGATACAACGAAACCACGTTCAACATGCTCTATATGTGCGTTTTCGTGGACAGCAAAGATTCTGTTTTCAGCTTTTCCGACCTGGAAGCCTGTGGCGTTGAGATTGAGACCTGGCAGGATCACGACCCGAACGCGGCGCGGCCGTTCGGCAATCGGCCGGTATGGGGTGGCTTTGACCCGGCGCGCAGCGGTGATTTGTCCTGTTTCGTGATAATCGCCCCGCCTGAACTGGCCGTGGAGAAATTCCGCGTACTGGCGGTATTCAACTGGAAGGGCATGAACTTCCGGTGGCAGGCAAAGCAAATCGAAACCCTGTTCAAAAAATACAACTTCACCTATCTGGGCGTAGACGTGACCGGCATCGGCCAGGGTGTTTTTGACAACATCCAACACTTTGCCATGCGCGTGGCCGTTCCGATTCGCTACGACCTGAACACCAAAAACCAGCTGGTACTGAAAGCCGCTGATGTGGTCGAAAGCCAGCGCATTGAATGGGATAAAAACCTGAAAGAGATCCCGGCCAGCTTTATGGCCATTCGTCGCACCACCACGCAAAGCGGCAATGCAATGACCTTTGTCGCAGACCGCAGCCCCGAAACTGGCCACGCGGAATCATTCTGGGCGATTACTCACGCCCTGCTCAATGAACCGCTGAACTATGAAAACAAACCAAAATCCCGCTGGGGAGTGAAGAAGGCAGCATGAAGAAAAAGAAATTTGTGAAACGCGGGCAGCGCGCCGAACAGTCAAAAAAAATGAGCATCATTTCTTTCGGCAAGCCGGAACCGATTCTGACCACCGGCACGGATTACCGTGATATCTGGTACGACAATGGCGCAGACCATTTCACCCTGCCGATTGACCGGCTGGCGCTGTCACAGCTGATTAACCTGAATGGCCAGCACGGTGGCATCATCCACGCCCGCAAAAACATGATTATGTCCGATTACCAGGGGGGCGGTCTTACGTATGACGAACTGGAGGCGGCAACCTTTGATTTCTTGACCTTTGGTGACGTGGCGATCGCCAAAGTGCGCAATGGCTGGGGTGACGTTATCGGGCTGGAAGCGCTGCCCGGTCTTTACCTGCGCCGCCGCAAGGTACGCGAGGAAGATCGCAACGTGCCGGGGGATTACGTGGTACTGCAGGAAGGTGAGCCACTGATTTACCCGGAAGAGGATATTATTTTTATCAAGATGTATGACCCGCAGCAGCACATTTATGGCCTGCCGGACTACATCGGCGGAGTACATTCCGCGCTACTGAACAGCGAGGCGGTCATTTTCCGCCGCCGCTACTATCACAACGGCGCACACACTGGCGGCATTCTGTATACGCGCGACCCCAGCATGACAGATGAAATGGAAGAAGAGATTGAACAGCAGCTGCGAGACAGCAAAGGGATCGGTAACTTCTCAACCATCCTGGTGAACATCCCAGGCGGAGAAGGTGACGCCATCAAGTTCATCGAAATGGGGGATATTTCCGCAAAGGATGAATTTGCCAGCGTGAAGAACATCAGCGCACAGGACATTCTGAACGCCCACCGCTTCCCGGCCGGGCTGGCGGGTATCGTTCCGCAGAATACTGCCGGACTTGGCGACCCTGAAAAAGCAGAGCGTGTGTATAAAAAAAGCGAATCGCGCCCTATCCAGCGCCGATTTGCGGCAGCGGTTAACAGCGATCCCGAAATTCCTGCGCGCCTGCACCTGAATTTTGCCAATGAATCAACTGATAAGGGTGCGGCATGAGGCAAAACAGGCTAAAATCCAGGCATATTTTGACGGCCGGAGAATGGAATATGCGCGTACTAAAAATTGAATGCCCGGAATGCGGCGCAAAGGCCATCATTCGTAAGACAAACCGGAAGCACCGGCAGATTGCGGATATTTACTGCGCCTGTTCAGATGTGGAGTGTGGGCATACCTTTGTTATGAATTTGACGTTTTCCCACACTCTCAGCCCCAGCGCTAAAACGGGTAATGCTCTGGTTCAGCAGCTGCTTAGCACGCTTTCACCGAACCAAAAGCAAATGGCGCTGGACTTACTTAAAGCCGCACCCGCCGCGTGAAATGCCCCCGCTCTGGGGGTTTTTTATTTCTACTCGCATTCCTTCAACAATCTCACCAATCCAAACCAGTGCGATCGTTTTTTCTTTTGTGTTGCAGTCGCTGGCATGGGCGATTTTTGCCAGTAGCTCAATACGCTCCAGCTGTGCTGTCGCCTCTAACATATCCATGAAGCCCTCACGAAAACGATATACTGTATAAATACACAGTATACATTAAAGCACTAAATGTAAATTGAAACATCCAAATTTTCCGGGATAACTATATACGGATCATATGATTATCGTTTTACTGCCATCCCGGCCACTGTTCATGCATCACATTGCCTTTCCGCTCCAGCAATTGGCCATTTCTATAAATCAGCGACGAACGGCCATACATTAGCCCGCTACCGCGCATCAAAATGGCTACTTCATCGTCAGTACCAACGTACCCACGTTTATTCAGTTCCAGTTTTAACCGCCTCCGGGTTCCGCCCTCCGTACAGTTATTGACAGAACTCCGAGGGTGATTAAGGTCAAGGTCAAAACCAGCCTCCGCTGGCGCTTCGGCCAACTTCGCAACCTTCTGCCACTTAACCAAGCGGGTGCAAACTTCGGAATCAGGAACAAGGGGAGAATAAACACCCTGTATGCGCTGGACGTCCTCCGCGTATTCGTTTCCCTGTTCAGTGATTTCATAAGCTAGGCGAACAACCAGATCACGACGGGCAACCAAAGCGCCGCCCTGCTCCCGCGTATATGACGCCCAGCACCCAACATCTGCAGCAGCCAACACCGCATCCATTCGCTTATCTACTAGGCGCTGATCACGCAAGCGGCGCAACTCCCGCCAGACAGTAACCGGCGCACCACCTATTTGCTGAAACTGACGAATGCGCCAGCGTGATGCCCATGCCGTTACAGCTTTGGCCATATCACGCAGGCTTTCCCCGGTTTCATCATCCGTTTCACCGTCCAGGGAAAAACCATCAATGTTTTTTGAAATATATTTAGCGATGTAGCCAGTGGCGGAACCTTTTTCCTGATCGATTGGCTCAACGTGAAAACGCGCCTTAAGCGCCTGGGGTGTTTGTAACTCTTCTGAATCAGTTACGCGGGCGTGATAACAAAGAATGTCACGCACTTCCGCTACATGCTCCGGGCGCATAAATAACAGCATATGCCAGTGTGGGGTGCCATCATGGTGCGGCTCCACAACGCGAAATCCAAAGACGTGAATACCCGCACGAGAAATAGCAGCGCGGGCTTTTGCCCATACGTTACATAAATAGCGCTGAGTGTCTTGCGGGCTTGCGCCATTCCACTGGCTAACAAAGCCACCTTTGTTGTATACCGCGTGATAGCCTGATGGCGCGGTGATCGTATAAAACTCCCCGGCCAGCCCCTCTTCATTAGCCATATCTTCAAATCCTCTCATTCGTACCATTAATTCACAGCGACGGATCGCGGGATTAGCAACGCTGCGGTGAACCATACTGTCCAGCGCAATGCGGTTGCCTTCATCATTCATCAGGTCAAACTTTTTGAAGAACTCCAGATTTCGTTTTTTCTGCTCTATCCACTCACCCAAAGTTTTACGGGAAACATAGGCGCTGGCCGCTTTCTGCACTTGGCCAACAGCAATGGCCATATGTTCCCGCTGCAGATCACGCGCCCTTTTAATACGCACATACCACCATTCCGGTGCCATCATGCGCAAAATGCCGGACTCAGCCTGGCGAACCGTCAAATTATCGGCGATCAGGGCAGACCAATAAGGCACTGTAAAATTGATGCTCAACACCAGTTCACCAAGATGGATATAAGCCTCACCGGTTCGGCGGGAAATTTCTTTATCGTCTTTGGCTGCACCAGGAAAGCGATCGGTAAACTCGTAAAGCGCTTTGGCCAGCCAGGTAGCAACCTGGCCAGCTAGTTTTTTCAGGTCAGCACGATCCAGCGACGGCAGGCGGGCAAGGGATTTACCAAAGGGGAGATCTGAAACATCTGCGGACAGCTGATAGCGCGCCGCAACTTTACGCAGGCGTGGCAATACGTTCCCGCCGATAGTCTTGCGCAGGAACGTATTGGCACGGCGACGCCCGTCACTACCAGCCAATAGCTTTTCGTAACGATTGCCAAAATACCCGGCTAACCAGTCGGGTATCTCGTGAAGGTATTGTGAGCGCCAGGCGTAATCCTGCGGGTTTTTAGCCCACAAACGACGCTCTGTGATGGTTGCATCTGCAGGCGTACCCGGCGCGAATGTATCACGCCGCCAACTATCAACGGCGTGATGCTGTGGGGGAAATGCTATTTCAATCACTCGCAAACACCCGCATAAACACTACTACACACGGCCTTATCGTTAGCCTCAGCTAATAAATCAAACTGTGCACCGCCGCGCGTAGTCATAGCCCAGTCGCGATAAGTTTCAATGCCGTAGGCGTCAACGGTAATTACATCTATGCGACGTTCTGACCTACGAGGATCGTGAGTAGATGGAAAGAATGTAGAATTTCCACGACGGGAACACGCTGCGACAAGGCGTTCCCATTCAGCAACGCGGCGCACCTCTTCAGGCCAACGCTGGAATATTTCTGCAAGCTCAGATTTACGAGCGTGGATGCAAGGCATACATCCAACACGGCTACACCCCTGTAGGTATAACGGATTAGGTTTAATTCCATGCCGCCTGGCGATAGCAAATACATCCTCATGTTTCCAGTGAAGGATCGGCCGATAAACATGCAGGCCTGGTGTCTTATCTGCATCCTCTTCCCACACAGGCAACCCTGCACGTGCCGGTGACTCTTGCGCACGCACTCCCTGCCAGCTGATAACCTCGTCAAACTCTTCAAGTGCAGGTAACACTATTTGTGTGCGAATCGGTTCATGCTTCAGATCGAAGGTGCAGAATCTTGCTTTAGTGGACGGGAACCGGCCTTTCCACATGCACAGATCAAGAAATGGGATACCAGTTGGCTTAAGTATCTCAAGCGCCTTTACTATCCGTTCTGCCGCTTCGTCGGGAGACATGCCGCACTCTTCAACGAGGGAAACAGGCCACTTTTCCGCAATAAACTTACGCTTCCCTTCGATCTGGCGGGTGAAATCAGCTTTTACACGTTTAATCTGACCTAACTTATTTTCCAGATAATCCAGATAGTCCATTGTTTGCGGGTGCTCATGGCCTGTATCAGCAAACGCCAGCATAGGAGATATATTGTTTTCCAATGCAAACAAGTACTGAGCAAGGCTATCCTTCCCGCCTGAAAGCGAACTAATGTTTATGGTGTTATCAGCGTAGCAGCGACTATCTGCGATGGTTTTCACTGAGCACCTCGCATATCCAATCGTCACCTTCTATTTCAACAAAAAAGATCGGCTTCTCGGCTGCTTTTCGGCGCTCACGCAGCTCTACCAATCCGGCCAATGTGCGCTTCATATTTCCGTGGGCTTTAAGCCCCAAAATCAGGCGGTTCAGCTCATCATCTGTAAGGCGCTCGCTCAGTTCCATGCCGCACCACCTTTACTACAGATAGCTGCAGCCTCTTCCCGGATCAGTTCGATAATTTCGGTAGCGCTCAGGCCTTCAACTGCGGCATGAGCGGCCAACTTATCTAGGCGGGCAGAACACAAATCGGCGGCGACGGTTTTGCCGTCATGAACGGCGGTTTTCAGCATTTCCTGCAAGTTAGCGGCAGGAGTTGAAATGGTTATATCTCTACGAATCTGGCCCATTTTTATTTCCTTAAGGCAAAAGAATCCCCGGCCATCAAAGCGATGGCCAAAAATTCAGGAGGTTAATTAGTGAAGAAAGGCGGCTTTTGTTACGGCGGTGTAGTTCGGTGCCGGTATGCGGTGCAGTTCAAACGTATTGCGCCACCACTCCTGGATCAGCGCTTTAATTTCTCCAGCACCCAATCCCCCAGCCGCATAGAAAATCGCACGGATGCCCGCTATCGCTTCAATCTGTGCTTCCTTGCTTTCGGCCTCACGGTAAACGCAGCACCAGAAAGCAGCATTGATCGCAAGCCAGTGGCGCTGGTTAGTTAAGTGCTCAGTGTCGTTAAAGAAGAAAGAATGCAGGCCAATGCGATCGCCTTTAACAACGCTTTTAGCCACAAAGGCCATCGCGTAATTGTGTGGCACACCCCAGGCGGCAAGCTCCTGCCCCAACGTTTTACTATCAACGGAAATAATGGTCATTCCTGAACTCCCTGCTGCTTTGCCAGCATGTTTTGTACTGCAGCCGGTGCGACTACCATTTGCACCGTCCCTGAAAAAATTGGATTGCCCTGCTTACCCTGTTCCGGCCGTGCAGCTGTGCGGCGGGAAAAATCGCGATCACTCAACGAACCGAAACCCTCAAATGTAACCCGCGCATGGGAAATGCCCTGGCGCAGTTGAATCATTGCCCGGTAGTCGAGGCGCTCGAACAGCTCCCGCCAGCTGCAGCGGCTTAAAGCGGCCTTGAATGAATCAGAACCGGAATTAACACCAGCAGCGTGAAGCACTACCCCGCGCCATTGTGGCGTTAACTTGTCCCACCAATCCGCCGCGGCGCTGCTGTTACTGAAATGCTTACGGCGAATACGCGCCAGCTGTGCCAGGTTCTTTTCCTGCTGCGTCTGGTTAACGGCCATTACGCCCCCTTGCCAGAATCGCGGCGACGGATGAAACGAAACTCAGGACACGCCCAGCGTTCTGAGGCTGGTGAGCATCGGCGTTAAATTTATAGGTATGGCAAGGATTCCAGCGCTGCCCGTTCGGCAACTCCAGCCAGCCAGTGGAACCGCTGGCCAACTGTGGCGGCGGTGACTGGCGTTTGAGGTAATTAACAAAAGGTTTCATGGCGATCCCTCACATCAGGCCAGCAGCGCCGCTTGTCACAACATCGACAGCAGCGGCCAGAACTGGCGCGGATTGGAAACGGCTTTCGACGGCATACGCCAGCACGGAAAGGCTGCGAATAGCATCACGGGCGCGATCAAGGATTTGGTTCTTACGTTCGGCGGTCATGCGTTCTTCTGATACCGCTTGCCCAGCAATCGCGCCAACGTTGGCGGTAGCTGTCAGCGCGCAATACTGCATATTTTCGCCAGTGGCGTTATTTACCGGCACAGACGGCAGGCAGTTGATTTGGCTCAACAGCCCATCGAGCAAGCGCGCATCTTCTGTAAAGTCGGTAATGGCCAGCAGCTCATCACAGGTAAGGCGGTGAGGCTGCAGCGGGTTCAGCTTATTGCGGAGCATCTGCGGACGCATACCAACGGCAGCGGCCACATCTTCCAGATTGTGTTCCAGCGCGAACACTCGGCAAGCGGCATCAAAATGCGCATGTTTAGAGGTGAGATAATCAAACATTGTTAGCCTCTCCCTAATCCGTAGGATTAATTACGCATTAAGCGAAATATCACATTCACTCAACGCACGAACAGTAAGTGCAGCCATGTTCACTTCGATTAACCCTTTAGTTTGTTTACCTTTAGGTTTGATCGGCAACTTGCCATATTCGATGAGATTTAAGGCGGTCCCACGCGCTGTACCAGTGCGGCGGCAATACTCATCAAGAGGAAGGTAAGGTTCAGGGATCACAATTGTAATGTTGGGACGCATAGTGCAAACTCCTTTGGTTACGCCGATAGTGCAATATCGGTCAATGTGAGGTTATATCTACTTTCGAGGAAGAGGTTATGTAGATTTTGTCTACATGTCAATGACAGATAGATTTTATCTACATAAAAAATGCCATGGCAAGATTTAAACTAAATCCAGAAACTGACAGCGCCCCAGTCCTTGATCGTGTTCTGGAGGCATACGGGTTCACACAACGACTTCAGTTAGCAGAGTTGTTAGGTATTGCTTCTAGTTCGATGTCATCTCGGTACAAGCGCGGGGGATTACCTGCGGATATCATGATCAAATGCGTAGCGGAAACAGGCGTAAATCTGGAATGGCTTGCCACCGGGCAAGGCCGTAAGTTCGAAGATGAAGAGCTGGATATCCTGAAAATTCCACGCAAAAAGATCGTTGATGGTCATCTTTACGATGCAGGGATTCTCCTGCTCGACAAAATCACGTTTCTGCAAGGAAAACCAATTCCAGAAAACCCGATCTGCGTGCTTGATGGTGTAACGCAGTACATCGTTGAACAAAATTTTATCGAGGTTTATGACGATGATTGGCTTGTAGAAATTGAAGGAAAAACTAGCGTCCGGACGTTGACCAGAATCCCGGTCAAAAAAGTACGCGTAAGCGGAATTGGGATGGCATTTGATTGTTTGATTGACGATATAAAAATTATCGGAAGGGTTGTATTAACAATAAAATGAGACAGGGAGTTATCATGATTGACTACAAAACAGCATCTAAAGATCAGCTAAAAGCAGAAATGAAGCGCCTTGCGTCGGTTGTTTCCGATGCACCTTTTGGTACCAAAAAAGAATTTTTCCACTTACCTGAAATTCTCAATGCGAATGAAACCCCATTAGCAATTGCTAGCGGTCAGATGGACGGTAATACATGGTTGATAACTCTAACTAACAAGCGTGTCATTTTTCTTGATAAAGGAATGTTGTTCGGCGTGAAGCAGGTTGATGTAAATCTGCAAAACATCGTCAGCGTCGGAGGCAAGACAGGCTTGCTTTTGGGTGAGATAACTATCTCAACAAGTGGCCAAAACTACACCATCAAGAACGTCATGAAAGCGTCCGTAATTCCGTTTACAAACCTAGTGAATGAAACTCGTAACAATATCGTTCAGCCTAATCAGACCACGACCCAATCATCAACTGAGAATCATGACGATATCATCGTAAAAATTGAACGGCTGGCAAAACTAAAAGCTGATGGGATTCTAACTGATGAGGAATTCCAACAGCAGAAACACCGCATTTTAAACGGTTAAACCATGCCTGTACGTAAGCTATCAGATGGCCGATGGGTTGCCGACTTCTACACTGTTGATCGTAGCAGTGGGAAGGACGGCAAACGCATGCGCAAGAAGTTCTCAACAAAAAGCGAAGCGCTGGCATTTGAAAACTACACCCTACAAAAGCTTGACAACTCCCCTTGGCTTGGAGAAGGAAAAGAAAATCGCAAGCTTTCGGATTTAGTCCAGCTCTGGTTTGAGCGTCACGGAATAACTCTAAACGATGGGGAAAAACGCCGAAAGTCGATGCTGTGGGCTTCCGAATGCATGGGTTCACCTTTGGCGACAGAATTCAACGCTCAGCTATTCACTATTTATCGCGCTAAACGCCTGGATGGGCAATTCGCCAGAACAAAGCGCATTTCTAAAGTTTCACCACGTACAATGAATCTTGAGCACGCTTATTTTCTGGCCGTGTTCAATGAGCTAAAAAGATTAGGTGAATGGTCTGCCCCCAATCCTTTGGAAAACGTCCGTCAGTTCCGAACCGATGAAGCTGAAATGGCTTATCTAACTGGTGAACAGATTGAACGCTTGCTTGCAGAATGCCGAAACAGCACTGCCCCAGACTTGGAGTTAATTTCAAAAATCTGTCTATCGACAGGTGCTCGCTGGGGAGAAGCAGAAAAATTAAGGAGTTCTCAAATTGCCGCAGGCAAAGTGACATTTGTTAAAACAAAAGGAAAGCGTAACAGAACGATCCCTCTTGCCCCCACATTGATCGCTCAAATGCCTAAAAAAAATGGTGCACTATTTACACCTTGTTATTATGCTTTTCGTGGTGCACTCGAAAGAGCAAAGCTTGAATTACCTGCTGGACAATTAACACACGTATTGCGTCACACATTTGCCAGCCATTTTATGATGAATGGTGGAAACATTCTTGTTTTACAAAGAATACTTGGCCATACCGATATTAAAATGACAATGCGCTATGCTCACTTCGCGCCAAGTCATTTAGAAGAAGCGATATTACTCAATCCATTGGCGAAGCAAAAATGAATATTGAATTAAAAATAACATTATGGGCATTGGCTTGCACATATGCCATAGTTAACTCATTAATTTATTCGTGGGTGTTTTGGTCAACATTCGACATCAACATATTACAATTCGTATCTTTTTCCGATGCAATACCATCAATTCTATATACGGTATTTATCCCATGCACCATAATGATTTTATCCATTATTTTAATTAATCATTTAGACAACAGACCTCCGTCTCAAAAGAAGGAACAAAACGAAAAAGACACGGCCATCAAGTCAAAACAAAAAAAAGTAAAATCAATAATAATCTTCATCTTAAACTTAATCCCCATGCTAGCTGCTGCCTCTCAGTTAATTGTCGTATTCCAAGCATTAAAAGAATTATTTTTGAACAACAAAGAAACTTTCTTGTTGATGATAAAATTATTAATTGGCCTTTCAGTTGCATATTTAGTGATTAACTTCTTAAATTACAAAACAAACTTCCTAGTTAATCTAGGAAACAGAAGAAGAGCGACAATAATAATAATATGCTTAATCCCATTTATATGTGGATCATGGGCAACAAAAAATGCATATGACATCATTCACGGCAGCGATACTATGCTGGTAGATGCAGACACCAAATGTAATTCAACAAATGACACACAGTATAGATATATTTCGTCACTATCCGATAAGGCATTCGCTTTATCTTTAAAAGATGGTTCAATTTGTATTTTCAAATACAATTACTTGCAACTCACGCCAGAGAAAAAGCACTATAATAAATTTAGCGATATTGAAATAAACAGGATATAAACATTAACACGTTGTACTAAGATCAGGTGGCCTGATTGAAAAAATGTTGCCATGACTACTATCCCAAAAGTGTCGCAGAAGTGTCGCACAAGATCAGTGATACTGGTTGATACTGGGTCACATTGATTTCTTAACCAATTGTTTTTAAGCTAAGTTATTGTTTTTTATTTACCCGTAATGGTTCTCATAATCGCTTGGTCGCTGGTTCAAACCCAGCAGGGGCCACCAAATACAGCAAGGGCTGACGATTTCTCGTCAGCCCTTTTGCTTTAAAGGATGAGAATAAGCGCCCCCACGCAACGATGAGAGCGAACAGGCATCACACCAGCGCGTTCAGTTCCTCACGCATGTAAGAAGAAAAGAACTCAGGGTTCTTAATCACAATACGTTCTCCGGACTCAATCCTATCGGCCCATCCGGCGACTTTATCGGTGAATCCAGCATTCCAGCCATCCTGATGCCCGCGTTCGGTCACATCGGAAGGACTCAGCGGCATGCCCAATTCGTGTAAATAATTCAGAATTCCCTTCGCTGTACTTTCATCCATAGACTGTGGTACCGGCTCAGACGTGTTCATACCACCAATGAAATCCAATGCTTTATCAATGACTGCTGGCATATGCTTGTCCTTAAATTAACCACGTAGTAAACAAGTTTATACTATGGACTGAAATTAGATCTGATTTCAAAGAAACCGCTCACGTTATTGCAATTTTCCGTGAGCAAAAACGTGTTTTTTACGCCCCTTTACATCGGGATTGCGCTTTATTGCACAAAAAAAAGCCAGCGCATCAGACGCTGGCTTGGTTACAACATTTTACATCAGGCGTTAGTGACTGACTTTTGTTCTGTGCTGGACTTGCTGTTCTCCAGCATACGACGTACCGGCACAATTAATACGCACAGTACGGCGGCACAAATGAGCAATGCCACGGAGCAACGCGCAAACAAGTCAGGCAACATGTCGAGCTGATCGGCTTTCACATGACCACCAATCAGGCCTGCCGCCAGGTTACCCAGTGCGCTAGCGCAGAACCACAGACCCATCATCTGACCGCGCATTCTTTCTGGTGCCAGCAGCGTCATGGTCGCCAGACCAATCGGGCTCAGACACAGTTCACCCAGCGTCAGCATCAGAATACTGCCCACCAGCCACATTGGAGAGACACCTGCCCCATCGTTGCTCAGCACGTTCTGCGCGGCCAGCATCATCAGACCAAAGCCTGCTGCGGCACACAGAATACCGATAACAAACTTGGTGATGCTGCCCGGGCGGAAGTTTTTACGCGCCAGCGCTGGCCATGCCCAGCTGAACACCGGAGCCAACAGGATGATAAACAGGGCGTTAATCGACTGGAACCAAACCGCAGGGATCTCAAAATCACCGATCATACGGTTGGTATAGTCGTTAGCAAACAGGTTGAAGGAGGTCGGTTTCTGTTCAAAGGCCGACCAGAAGAATGCGGCGGAAACCAGCAGGATGAAACACACCAGCAGGCGCGCGCGTTCTTTGCGGCTCATACCGGCAAAAGCGAACAAGTAGATGAAGTACAGCGCAACAGAGGCTGCGATGACGTACACCAGCACGCTCGCCACGGCCACCGGATTAATCACGATGATGCCCTGTGCAATCAGGGTAATAACCACTGCCGCACCGACCGCCAGTGCGACCAACCACGCGCCAACACCGTTCTTCTTCGCTACCGGGTTGTTCCAGGTAGAATCCAGCCCAACTTCGCTGTCATAGCGTTTCATCGCCGGTACGGCAAAGATGCGGAAGATGACCAGCGCCACCAGCATCCCGATACCACCAATACCAAAACCCCAGTGCCAGCCATGAGATTTAATCAGCCAACCGGAAATCAGCGGCGCGATAAACGACCCCATATTGATGCCCATATAAAACAGGGAGAAGCCACCGTCACGACGAGCATCCCCTTTTTTATACAGCGTACCGACCATTACCGAGATACAGGTTTTGAACAAACCAGAACCCAGAACGATAAACATCAGGCCGATAAAGAACAGATTGTTGCCCATAAAGGCAGACAGCGCGATGGCCAGGTGGCCCAATGCAATCAGGATAGAGCCGTACCACACGGCCTTTTGTTGACCCAACCAGTTATCTGCCAGCCAGCCGCCTGGCAACGCCGCCAGGTACATCGTCCCGGCGAAGATACCGACAATCGCCGAGGCATTTTCACGCGCCAGTCCCATACCGCCATCATAAACGGTCGCCGCCATAAACAGGATCAGTAACGGGCGAATACCGTAAAACGAGAATCGCTCCCACATTTCGGTAAAGAACAGTGACCCCAGCGGATAAGGGTGACCGAAAAAGGTTCGGCTTTCGTTTTTATTAACAGAGGAATGCATAGTTTCTCCCGAAGAGGTGCGCCGCAACGCGTGTAAGTTGTGTAAGCGGACTAACCATTTTTTAATTTTGTCGATGATTCACATCTGACACGGTATTTTTTAACCATTTGATAACCATCTTATGGTCGTGTCTAGTCCTTGCCCCCACCTTTTTAGACGAAAATTCGATAAACATCTAGTTTTACAGATTTTGTATTGGTGAGGAGGGAAATATGATTGACATCGCATCACAGCAGCAGAAGTGGGTAATTATTCATTTAAAACAACATATTAATAAATAAATCATCGAAAAAAACGGGCAAAAATCGGCGGTAAGATAGGGATATAAAAAGTGTGGAAATGTGGCTCTCGCATGATGAAAAGGGGCAAATCACGATAAACGACACCCAAAGGTGATGGCAGATATCCTGGTGGATACCTGCCATCCGTTTACTTGGCGTGCCAGTATGCGCTAGAGCGGACTAATTGCGGATCGATAGCGTCGGTCACAAAACCATCGGTCAGATTTTTTACCACCTTCCCCTCACCGGTTAGCCAGATAAAGTAATCGGACTCTGGCACCGTAAACTGCGCCAGACGTGCGGCAACGGCGTCATGTCCGTCATGGCTAAACCACTCAATGTTGCAGCCCTCAAAACCGGCCAGATAGGCTTTATCCGCTACGTCACGCACCATCACCAGCGCAGTTACCTGCGGGAATTGTGGCAGCAGACTCAGCGCTTCCAGGCGGCGACGTAGTGCGGGCATACCGGTTTCATCACAGACATAAAGCTGCCAGGCGTAATCTTCCGGCACCACCAGCGAACCGCGAGGGCCACCGATAAGCAGAGTATCACCAACTTTGGCCTCCATCGCCCAAAGGCTTGCGACACCACCATCATGGATAAAGAAATCGTAGGTCAGCTCGTGGCACTCTGCGTTATACAGCGGGGTATAATCACGCGCTTGTGGGCGAATACCCTCAGCCCAAACGATACCGTCGTCACTCACAGTGGGTGGCGTGAGCGTCGTCCCGGCCTGTGGGAAAAACAGTTTGGTATGGTCGTCAAAGCCGCGAGAGCTAAAGCCCTCCAGCGCCTCACCACCCAGCACAATACGCTGGAAAGCCTCGCCGATGCGCTCAATGCGCGTGACGGTCAGTTCACGAAAACGGAGTTCATTGCGCACGCGCTGTGGGTACTTTGTCTCTTTCATCTGGCGTCTCTCTCAAAAATAGATATATCTAAACTTATTTGCAAATGATAATGATTGCCAACAAGTAAGAAAGCAAGAATTTTTTATGATATAAGTATCATTAGCTTGATTATTTTTGAAGACAACAAATATATAGCAATACATCAATTACTTAATTAAATAATCTTTTTTTGGCATTGCTAATTCGATAAAATTAGATATAAATTAGATATATCTAAATTACAGTCAGGATAAAACAATGAGACCTTTCTCTGGTAGTGAACATCGCGGCCACGGTCATCGTGGCGAACACGGCGAGTGCGAACATCGCGGCGGGCGCGGTGAAGGCCACGGCGGCGGACGTCGTCAGCGCTTCTTCGGCCACGGTGAGCTACGCCTGGTGATCCTCAGCATTCTGAAAGAGAGCGCCAGCCACGGTTACGAACTGATTAAAGCGATTGAATCCCTCACTCAAGGCCACTACAGCCCAAGCCCGGGCGTTATCTACCCAACGCTGGATTTACTACAGGATCAGGGACTGATTACCGTTCAGGAAGAAGATGGCGGGCGCAAGAAAATCGAGATTACCGCTGACGGTCGGCAGATGCTGGACGAGAATCAGGAGCCGCTGGATCATATCCACGCTCGGCTGAAAGCCAAAATGGTTGGGCATGAGCTGCGCAGAAATCCGCAGATGAAGCGAGCGCTGGATAACTTCAAGGCCGTACTGGACCTCAAAGTGAATCAGGGTGATATCAGCGACGCGCAGCTCAAACAGATTATCGGCGTTATCGACCGCGCGGCGCTGGATATCTCACAACTGGATTAATGCAGTACGGTAACCGCATCCTGAAGCAGGCTGGCGCGGCGTTTTACCATCGCCGATACATCGGCGCTCTCCGCCACCAGCCCGGCATTTTGCTGCGTGATTTCGTTGAGTTTTGCCACCGCTCGCGTCAAATCAGATAAGCCCGTCGCCTGTTCCGACGTCGACTGGCTTATCTGCGCGATCAATTGGGTGACGTTTTGCACCTGCGAGACAATGTCATCCATCGTGCGTCCTGCGGCGTGAACCTGCTCAGAGCCTGACTCCACTTTGCTGGCGCTGGCTTCAATCAACTGACGAATCTCGTTAGCCGCCGTTGCGCTTCGACTTGCCAGATGACGCACCTCGCCTGCCACCACCGCGAATCCTCTCCCCTGCTCACCCGCTCGCGCAGCCTCAACCGCGGCGTTCAGCGCCAGAATATTGGTCTGGAACGCGATATCGTTAATTAGCGTGGTAATCGATCCGATACGCTGGGTGCTGTCGGCAATATCTTCCATGGTTTTGACCACCCGATGCATCGCCTGCCCGCCCTGCGTCGCCGCACCGCTGGCGGCAAGCGAAAGCTTATCGGCCTGCGCCGCCGTGTGCGAATTGTTCTGCACTGATGCCGCCATCTGGTTCATGGTGGTGACCGTTTGCTGCACATTTTCGACCGTTTCCTGCGTTCGCTGGTTGAGGTCATTATTGCCACGCGCTAACACATCGCTGCCATCGCTCACACTGTTGACCTGACTGGAGACATCGTTAATCAACCAGCGACACATCAGCCCAAGCTGACCCACCGAACGTAATATCAGCCCCACCTCATCGCTGCGATTCAGATGTTCGACGCTATTACGCTCGCCGGTTGCCACGCTCAGCGTCTGTTTCGCCAGGTTTTCGATTGGCCGAACAATCTGCCTTTCAAATACCCACGTTGTCAGTAATAGCAAAATCGCCGATGCCAGTATCGAGGCTATTGGCGCATTCAGCGCGAGTAACGATCCCGCCAGCAGGAGATACAACCCCAGCATCACACTTCTGACTCGCCAGCGTAGCGGCATCACCGAGAGTTTGCCCCACCAGCGCGTGCTGATAACCCGGCCTTTATACAACCGTTTGTTACTACGCTCTTCCCGCAAGGCCTGATACAGCGGCTCTACAGCCGCTATTTCTTGCGGGCTGGCCTTGGTACGGATAGACATATAGCCAATTGTTTTACCCTTGCGCACCTGAGGGATAGCGTTAGCACGCACCCAATAATGGCCGCCATTTTTCGGGCAATTTTTCACAATGCCCGTCCAGGGCTCGCCTTGCTTTAACGTGCGCCACATATCGGCAAAAGCAGCTTTAGGCATATCAGGATGACGTACCAGGTTATGCGGCTGGCCCAGCATCTCCTTACGGCTGTAGCCGCTTACCTGCACAAAAGCATCATTAACGTGGGTGATATAGCTATTGAGGTCGGTGGTCGACATGAGGGTGATGTGATCATCCAGCACAGTCTCATGCTGGTTTAGGTCGGACAGGGTAGACATACAGACATCCTTTTCAGGTGCGGAGAGAAAATGTATTACAATTGTTATATCGGAGGTTATCTAATTAACCTTAATTGTTAATTTTGCGTTAGATCGCAAAATCGACAAAAACCCTACTTTTTACACGGCGCGCCACTCTGGTACATAACGCGCACCGCCCTGGCGCAACCGCCCAAAAAGGCGGCATCCCCCTGCACGCCTTTTCAGACTCCCCCGCTACGCTGGACGATTAAATATTGTACAGATGCGGTTTTCCCTGGCATTTATCCCGATTTTCGCCGCAACCGCTGAAGTGGCGTAATCCCTGCAATACTTAAATCAGTATCATGTGATACGCCCCGTCCAGGAGCTCATTTTGAACAGGTTACCTTCTAGCGCATCGGCTCTGGCCTGCAGCGCACACGCACTGAATCTCATTGAAAAGCGAACGCTCGATCATGAGGAGATGAAAGCACTCAACCAGGAGGTCAGGGAATACTTTAAAGAGCATGTGAATCCGGGTTTTTTGGAGTATCGAAAATCTGTCACAGCCGGCGGGGATTACGGGGCCGTAGAGTGGCAAGCGGGAGGGTTAAATACGCTTGTCGACACCCAAGGCCAGGAGTTTCTGGATTGCCTGGGCGGTTTTGGAATTTTCAACGTGGGGCACCGTAATCCAGTGGTGGTTTCCGCCGTACAGAATCAGCTCGCAAAACAACCGCTTCACAGTCAGGAACTCCTCGACCCATTACGCGCGATGCTCGCCAAAACGCTGGCCGCACTTGCGCCGGGCAAGCTGAAGTACAGCTTCTTTAGCAACAGCGGCACGGAGTCGGTAGAAGCAGCGCTGAAGTTGGCAAAAGCGTACCAATCACCGCGCGGTAAGTTTACCTTTATTGCCACCAGCGGCGCGTTCCATGGGAAATCGCTTGGGGCTTTATCCGCCACCGCGAAATCCACCTTCCGCAAACCCTTTATGCCGCTGCTGCCGGGCTTCCGTCACGTCCCGTTTGGCAATATCGACGCCCTGCGTACGATGCTAAGCGAATGCCAGAAAACCGGTGATAATGTGGCTGCGGTGATCCTCGAACCGATTCAGGGCGAAGGCGGGGTGATTCTGCCGCCACTGGGCTACCTGCCCGCCGTGCGCAAGCTGTGCGATGAGTTCGGCGCGCTGCTGATCTTCGATGAAGTGCAAACCGGGATGGGCCGTACCGGCAAGATGTTCGCCTGCGAGCATGAAAACGTGCAGCCAGATATTTTGTGCCTGGCGAAAGCACTCGGCGGCGGGGTAATGCCTATCGGCGCGACCATCGCCACCGAAGAGGTGTTCTCAGTGCTGTTCGACAACCCGTTCCTGCACACCACCACCTTCGGCGGCAATCCGCTGGCTTGCGCTGCTGCGCTGGCGACCATCAACGTTCTGCTGACCGAAAACCTACCCGCGCAGGCGGAGCAGAAAGGTGACATTTTGCTGGACGGGTTCCGCAGCATGGTTCGCGAATACCCAGACCTGGTGCGGGAAGCTCGCGGAAAAGGGATGCTGATGGCCATTGAGTTTGTCGACAATGAAATCGGCTACCATTTTGCCAGCGAGATGTTCCGCCAGCACGTGCTGGTCGCAGGCACGCTCAACAATGCCAAGACGATTCGTATTGAACCGCCGTTAACCCTGACGATGGAACAGTGCGACCAGGTGCTGAAAGCGGCACGTAATGCGCTAGCAGCGCTGCGCATCCGCCAACAGCAGGTCGCCACAGAGCAGTAAACTGGCTCAGCCCGGACGAGGTGCGATAGCGCCGACTCCGGGCGTTCCCGGCGGCGCTGCGCTTAGCCGGGCTACACAAGTAAATGAGCGTTTTTTGAATCCCATCACAATCATCGCATTCGCCTTTTCCCTTTTCTTCGCCGACGGCTAAATTAGTAACTCATCCGACCACATAACAATAATTTCACATACTGGACATTCTTATGAGCTATCCGTCGCTGTTCGCCCCGCTGGATCTGGGTTTTACCCAGCTGAAAAACCGTGTGCTGATGGGGTCCATGCATACGGGTCTGGAGGAGTATCCCGACGGCGCGGAGCGTCTGGCGGCGTTCTACGCCGAGCGCGCACGTCATGGCGTGGCGCTGATTGTCAGCGGAGGGATTGCGCCTGATGCCACCGGCGTTGGCATGGCGGGTGGTGCGATGCTTAACGATGCCAGCCAGCTGCCGCATCACCGCACCATTACCGATGCGGTGCATCAGGAAGGCGGCAAAATCGCCCTGCAAATCCTGCATACCGGTCGCTACAGCTACCAGCCAAATCTGGTTGCCCCTTCTGCGCTTCAGGCCCCCATCA